>AUXO015962343.1_pt1 | contig 11703 bp, 14 predicted proteins | sample 768731 | NCBI WGS metagenome assembly AUXO01 (sample SAMN02715735, study PRJNA202380) | gut metagenome | biome: sheep rumen | host: Ovis aries | place: New Zealand: Palmerston North | reverse complement strand
AATAAAATTATTGACAGATTAGAAGAAGATGCTTAAAAACATCTTCTTCTTTTATTTCAAATTTAGAAAAAATATTGTATATTTGTAATAAAAAAGAGAAGGATTTATCCTTCTCTTTTATTTTAATGTAATTGTGTCGTTTAATTTATTTTCATCTTTTTTATCTTCTTTTGATTCTTCTAAAATTATATCTTCTTTAGTTTTTTTGTTTTTCCAATCATAATTTTTAGGTCTTGGTCCATAAAGCATCATATGTGGTTCTTTTATATCTTTATTCATATAACAACCTCCTTTTTAATTATACATAGGGTCAAAATCTCTTATCTGAATTCCGCCAAGAGCTCCGTTTTCGTATTCAAAACTTAAAATATCTCCATCATTTATATCATAGTGATTAATTAAAGCTTCTTGATATAATTCTTTTAATAGATTTTCACTCAAAGCTTTCCTTTCTTCTATATTAGAATTTTTAAACTTTTCACTTTCTACAAGTTCTACAATTCTCTCATCTACTGTAGTCATTTTATTTATTTCTTCTTCAGTAAAAACAGATTTTTCTACAGGAGGATTTTCTGTTAAGCCCATTTCTTTTGCTTCTTCTAAGCTTAGACATCCTTCCTCTGATTCTTCTCTTGGAATAATTGGTTCATATGTTTCTTCTAAAATTTGTTGTTCAACATCTGTTGCTTCTTCAATAGAATCAGATTCTACTGATGCTTCTTTTATTTGATTTTCATCAATTAAATCTGTATCTATGTTTATAAAATCAATATCTTCTTGTGTTGTAACAGTTTTATTTTCCCAATCTACAGCTTCTGGAGCTGGTCCATAAAGACAAGCCTGTGGTCTTCCGCAAGCAGATAAAGATAAAGCTAACATACTTATTCCTAATGTTTTTATAATTTTATTATAGTTCATAAAAACTCCTTTTTAAATTTCTTAGATATCTATTTATATGCTTTAAAATCCTTTTTTTATCACAAAAATAAAAGACTATAAAAGCTTCTAATCTTTATTTTAGTTTTCATCTTCTATTATTGCTCCGCAGTGAGGACAACTATCGTGAATTCCATAAACATAAATATTTCCACAATATGGACATTCTACTGTCTTTGGTTCTTTTTTTGTTGTTGGACATTTTGTTGCACTTTTAATTTCTTTTAAGTGTATAAATGTATGTAATTTATCTTTAAAAGATATTATTCCAACTACCATAAAGATGACAAAGACTATCCAAATAGTTTTATAATCAACATCTTTATTCATTGCATTTTCATATACATATTTAAATGAATCAACAAAGGCAATTCCAATGCCTCTATTATTTTCATTATAAAATTCTAAGGCACTATAAAGTTGTCTATTAAAAGAATTTGTTAAACTTTCTGTTAAAATATAATCAGTATCATTTCCTTGCATTCCTTCAAAATACCAATCTCCTTCTTTATCTGTAGAATATGTAATTAACCAGTGTTTTTCATCTTTAAATTTATTTAAGTATAAACGATAAGCATATGTTTCTAAGTCTATATGTTGATTCTTCCATTCACTATTATCTAGAGTTACTAAGCTCATAGTAATTCCTGTTTTATCTTGTATATCTTTAAAGACTTTCATTATTTCTTGTTCTTCACTACCAGTCAAAACATCTATTTCGTCATTTATTGTAATTTCGGTATCATAATTTGTTGAAAGTTTTTGTGTTGGAAGAATAAAAAGTATTGTTGAATATATTGTAACAAAAAAATATATAGCAAAAGCAATAAAGTCAGGTATAAAATCTCTTTTTCTAAATGTTTCTGGTGAATAATCACTGAAAAAATATGTAGGACTAGAATTTACATAATATACATATCTTTTACGACCTTCTCTATAATGTTTAAATGCTGCTCTTGTAGGTCCGCTACTTCCACTGTGGTCACTATGACTTCCACTTCCGTGATGACCACCACCTGAAGAATGAGGCATAATAAATCTCCTTTCAATACTTGTAAAAAATTTTTATATTATATTATTTTTTGCCAATAAATCTTCTTAAAAAATGTGTAAATATAGTACTTATTACAGTGGATAATATAAGGGTTTTTAATATATAATACTATTATAAAAATACAAGGAGACAATTTATGTTAACAGAAATTAGAAGTAGAAGTTTTACAAACGGAAAAGTATATGCTTTGATGACAGAAGATGGATATCCTTTAGAGGTTACTGATACATTTCTACCTAATTATACAAAAGACGCTATAAATGACAATGAAAACACTTTAAAAACTTATTCTGTTGGTGATAGAACAAATAGATGGATGATTGGTGTTAGTTGTATGTCTGGATGCCCTGTTCATTGTAAATTCTGTAATACTGGAAAACTTAAAAAGTGGAGAAATTTAACCGCTGAAGAGATTGTTGAGCAAGTAGAGTTTATTATTAAAAATAACCCAGAATACAAATTTACAGAAGCTTATGAGCACAAGATTAATTATACTAGGATGGGCGAACCTTTCTTTAATATAGAAGAAGTTAAAAAGGCTATTGAAATTATTGATAAAAAATATCCTGGAACTCATCATTATATTTCAACAATAGGAGTAAAGGGAAGTGATTATAGTTTTGTAAAAGATAATATAACACTTCAGATAAGTCTTCATTCTTTAGATGAAGAGAGACGACACAATCTTATTCCAATTGATAATCTTATGAGTATTGAGGAACTTGGGCAGATAAGAACAAAATCTAATTTAAAGACAACAGTAAATATGACACTTGTTGATACTAAAGATTTTGATATTAACATATTAAAGAAATATTTTGACCCAAAGCATTTCTTTATAAAATTAAGTCCTATCAATGAAAATGAAATTTCAGAGAAAAATAATATGGGCGCTGGAATTATTGAAAAGAAAAATTTGATGTAATATATAATAATAAAAAGATTATGGAGGTATTTTCTATGGAAACTATTGCAAATGAATTAAGAGAAGCTGGTTATGATTATGCAGTTGCTATTGCAACAGAGGCTGAAATTAATGCAAAAGCTGCTTGTGGACAGCTTGCAATTATTACTGAAGATTAATTATGTTTAAAATAAGAGGGTGTTTTTATCCTCTTATTTTATTGATGAAAGGATTATTATGTTACATAACAATAGAGTTTTTAGATATAGAATTATTACAAATTTTCATTGTAATTGTAATTGCTATTTTTGTTTTCAACCAGAAAAGAGAGAACTTATTTTAGATATAAATAAGATGGAAGAAACAATGAAAAAAGTTGGGAAACTTGAAAGAGCTACAATTATGGGAGGAGAAAGTCTTCTTCTTCCTAATATAGTTGATTACTTTAAAGTGACAAACAACTATGTAAATACAATTTGTCTTGTTACAAATGGTACTAAAATTACTGAAACACTTGTAAAAGACCTTGTAAATAATGGTCTTGAAGAGATGGCTATATCTATTTCTTCAATGGAACAGTATATTGACAGATATGACAAAATTATGATTGCTAAGAAATATGTTCCAAATCTTAGAATTAATCTTCCTAAATCTTGGGAATCAACTGGAGAAAAACTTTATGTACTTATTGATAAAATTTTAAGTGATGACATAGGAGTCGTTGTTTGTGAAGATTTGATGGGTAGATATAATATTAATTACAAAGACAGTTTTGATGATTTAGCTCTTGGAATGGGAGCAAAACTTGTTAGAAGTGATGGACACAACTTTTTTACTTTTGAGTGGAAGGGTAAAGAATTTGGCCTTTTTGGATATCATGGTGACAAAAATGCATCATCAAATAGTGAAGATGCTGGTTATGAAAAGACAGATATAATAATTACTCCTAATTGTCACAGTGAAGAAAAATATTCTCACAAAGTTTATAGCGTCTGGGAAGATTATTGTAATGATATTGGAAACTATGATTTGTATCATAAGGAGTAATTTTTTATGTTAAAAATAGATTTTGGCTCTGGATATAATCCTGAAAAAGGATATAAAACGTGTGACTTTACGTATTCTCCTTTTTTAGATTATGCTTACAATAGAAGCGATAACAAAATATATGATTTAGAAGAAAAAAGTGTGGATGTTTTTAGATTGAAAAATGTTTTACATCATTGCGATATTGAAAAGGTTGTAAAATGTTTATCTAATTATTTAAAAGACGATGGAGAAATTATTGTAATAGAGCCAAATAAAGAAAATTATTCATCTAATAGAGGACTTGATATTCTTTGGTATAGATATATTTATCCCAGATATGAAATACCTATTCCTCCAGTAAAAAGATTTAATTATGTAGAAGAGTTTATCAAAAACAATTTTTATGTTTTTTCTTTAGAAAAAAGTGAGATATATGATACATATATTTTTAAAAAGAAGAGGTAATATATCTCTTCTTTTTTTATTGATTTTTCAGTTATAATGCTTTATAATATAAATAACGAAAAAGTTCATGTGGTCGAGAAGATACTTTCAGATGAGACCTTATGTGCGTCTTCCAATCTAGGATATCTCTATTTGAATGAGATGATATTGGTATAGAGTCCAATCGTGCGGAGTAGGGGTGAACTAAAATTAATTTAGTATCAGATTAGTTTTTATTTCGTTTATAACAGTTTCTAGGGTAGAGAAGATATTTTCAGATGAAGCCCTAACCTATAGAATGTAGTTTAAGAAGGAAAACAGCTCCTCCTACGGAGTGATTTAGGTGCGAATCCTAACTAGGTATGTTTGCGACAATAGTCTTTAGTTTAAACAGAACAGTTTTCTATAGCTGTTGAAGTTGGTGCAAATCCAACCGCTATTTGCCAGACGAGAAACTTAATTAACTTTAATATCGAAGTTAATAATTTTATACACAATAAAAAAGAGGCACTAAGCCTCTTTTTTTTAAATTTGAACAGTTCCTTTGTAATAAACATCAGAACCGTTTTTGTATATTGCAGGAACATCAACAAGATATGCAGTTAATACTGCTGGCATTTTAGTTAATGGCAAAAGAGCTTTAATTTCTTCATTAGTGCTATAGTAGCATTCTTCTTTGGAAATATTCTTTATCCATTCTCTAAAGGTTTTTAAATTAGCGAAATTAACATCACAAATTTCTCCAATTAAACCATTATTGTTACTTACTAAGTATTTATGTTTATCAAAATCATACTCAAGTGTAACAGGGATTTTTGTTTCTTCTTTAAGGTCCTTAATATATGTATATTTTTCTGGATAACAAATATTTTTATTTTCGACCTTTTTTCCTCCAACAACAAAATTAATAAAATTTTTCATACAAATTCCTCCTAAAAAGTTAATTTAAACAATGATTAACTTTCTCATATCCTCTATTTATTATATTTATATAAACTTTTTCTTATGCTTAAAAATAAAAAAGAAGAGCGGAGAACCGCTCTTCTTAGAAGGAGTAAAAAACGAATAAAGGAGGTTGTATGAAATCACTTAAGGTTTCATATATTTTATCTTAAGCTTTTTTTTAATAAAAATAATCTTTAAATTAAAAAATAAAAAAAATTAGTTGTCTTTATCTTGATATTTTTTACAGATTTAGACAGATAATTTTTTAAGTTAAAATTCTATTAAACTTATCTTTTTTTACGTAAGAAATTATTTCTTCTCCATATATTTCTTCTATCATCCAAGATTTTGTTGTATCAACTTTTTCAATTCTAAGTATTTCGTAGGTTTTTTCGTCTTTTATATTTAAAAATAGTTCTTTGTATTTATATATTTTAAACTTATCATTGAATTCTTTAAATATTTCTTTTGACAAATCTTTTTTTGTTATATCTGTTATTATTTTTAAATTTTTATTAGTTAAGAACTTTTCTTTTTCTTTTATTCTTTGAGCTGTAGTATTTAAGTTTGTTTTTATTTCCGTATGCGAACATTTTAATAACAGTTCAATATTGCCTTTTTTGTTTTTTGTGTATTTATTTGATAAGTATACGAGCTCATTCAAAATATCTTCTATTTTTTCAATTTTTTTCTTTCTTTCCAATGCAACAAGAGCCTCTTCTTTTGCAACTTCAAAAGCTTTAGAACTTTCAAAATAGGTAAAATATTTTTTGTAAAAACTTATTTCTTTTTTGTTTTGTATATCTTCATCTTTCAAGCTTAAAATAGTTCTTAATTCATCTAACATCTCATCTGTTATAAAAGCAAACATATTATTTTTTGCTTTTTCCCCTAGCTCTTTTAATTCTTTATTTTTGCTATCAATTGCTTTTATTATTGTTTTCATTTGAGCCATTAAAAACCCTTCACAAAAACCATCTATAAACAGAGAATCACCAAAACTCATAAAAAATCCTCCAATTTAAACTTTTTCATATTTTATGTTTCTATATACAAAAAAAGCAGGTTTTTATGCCTGCTTTTATCTATTTTTATGTTTTTCTTTCTTTTCTTCGTACATAAGTTCATCTACGCTATTTACAAATTCTTCTATAGATATTTTACTTTTATTATCATAAATTTTGTATCCAATAGAAGCAGATAATTCATACGGTTCGTTACTTTCTCTATTAAATGTTTTTATAGATTTCTTTAATCTCTTTATTGTTTTTTCTAATGTTTCGACATTGTCTATGTCTGTTATTACACAGAATTCATCTCCTCCGAAACGAGCAATTATATCTTTGTTTCTAAAGTTTTTAGACAATATTTGTGTCATATTTATTAGAGCTTCATCACCTTTTACGTGTCCATATGTGTCATTTATTTCTTTAAAGAAATCTAAATCTATCATAATTAAAGAAAAATTACTGTTTTCTTCTCTAACTTTATCTTTTAAAACTGAATCAAATTTCTTTCTGTTATACATTCCAGTCAAAGTATCTTTATTTGCATCTTTTTGCTGAACTAAGATATATAGAAGCATACAAGAATAAAACATTCCAGTGTATTCTAAAGCAAGTGTTGGAATAACGAGTGCTTGTAAAATACCTAAAGCTATTGGAATTATAGGAAAGATTATCATTACTTTTCTATAATTCCTTTCTATGTTATTCTTGTGAACAAGTATATATATTTCTACCATAAGACAGCTTAATATAACGAAGATTGCTCTTATTAAAAAGAGCTTTCCTCTATGATAAATCATATTATCATCATAGTAATACAGTAAATTATATTTAGTGAATTCTGATAATGGTACTAAGATTGTATTTATTGTTACAAAGACAATCATTAAGTTATACCAAATTACTTTGTTTTTAACTTTCTTAGTCATCCAAGAATCTACATAATTAAGCATTATGATATAAAATATTGGGTCTATTAGAAATGTAAAACAATTTCCTATTCTTACTGTAACAACGCTAACAGTATTTGTCTTATCTATATCAAATCTTCCCATTGTATCTGCTATTATAAGTATTGCAAGTGCCAGAAGCATTGTTGCGAAAGATTTGTTTTTAAAAGTCTTTGAGCCATCTTGTTGTTTTGATAAGATTAAGACAGTCAGCGTAAGTATTAAAGTAAAAATATTTAATACTAAAAACGCTGGTATATTCATAAAAAATCCCTCATAAGAAAATAAATATATTCTAGATTTTATATTATAACAAAACTGTTTTTTTATCAACTATGTTAGAAATACTAATTATCTTTGGACACAAAAAAAGAAGCCTTAATTCCTAAGAAAAAAGACTTCTTTCAGCCAAAAGGAGGACGACATATGAACAACAATCAACACTATATATTATAATTTATATTCTAAAGTTTATAACTTATTTTTAATAGCTTTTTTTCAATATTTTGTTTTTCAACAAAATAAAAAATCCCTTAAACAGGGACTTTTTATTATAATTTATTCTTTAAGATATTTAATGTATAAAAGAGACTTCTATATAAAAGCACAGAATCTTCTAAGTATTTTCCGTCACATTCAAACATTCTATATTTTCCATTTATTTCTAACTGTATTGCTGGTATAGATGTTTTATTGTTTACGAAATTACTTAAAATATAATCATTCGATACTGTAAAATACTTATCTATGGAAATTGTGTCCTTTCCAAGAAATTTTTCCAAACTCTTTTGAAAATAGATATCTAAATTAGTGTTATTTATATTCTTTTTTAAATTAGTATTTATATCTATTGCTGTCAGTTTTTTAGAATTCATTCCGTGTAAATCAATAAAGAGTTTTATATCTTTATCTTTTATGGTTTTTAAGATTAAATCTTTATACAAACAATTCTCTTCATAGTTTGGGTCATCATTTTTAAGTGTTTTTAAATCTGTCTTATATTTTGTAATAACCTGAGCATTTAATCTTTGCGCAAGCAAAATAGCCATACTACCAGTATAGAATTCTTGAGTTTTTATTAAATTATCTCTTATTTGTTTTGTTGCGTGTGGCGCACTAATTAGAATTTTAGTGTTTCCAAAACTATTTGAAAGGACATTGACTTTTTTATCGTCAGTGACTCCATAATAATTGTTATTTGAGAAGATTTCCTCATATCTCCTCAATTTGTCTACAATTTCCATATTAACTTTTACCCCTTAATAATTTTCCTTTAATGTTGTTTTTATATTTTAAATTTTTATAGAAATAATTATAAAAAATTTATATCTTATTTATATTTTTTTTATATTTATGAAAACAAATATTTTATTGTAAAAACGATTTTGTGGGCTTTGTGACCATTGACAAAGTTTTTAAACACAATAAATTCAAAAATAACTATTAAGTGGATAATATAAAATTGTTTTTTTATAAAACTTTTTTTCAGTATATAATACTATATATGGTTTAAATTAGGAGGAATTTTTTGATGCTTAAGAATTGGTGCGATATGAAAAATAAAGAGGCTCAGGAAAGAATTGATAAAGCTTTAAAAGTTATTGATGATTTCATTGTTTTGCGAAAAGATGATTATGATACTTCTTCTTTTTGGTATAAGGATTATATTGAGAAAGGAAGGCTAACAAAGTTTCGTTTAGATGATATTGTAAAACCTTATCTTACTAAGAGACCTTATGATGATGAGGATATAGATGAGATTGTTGAAAAGTATAACCTTAAAAAATCTCTTGATGTTCTTGTTCATTATAGTCAGTATTGGAATCTTAGAAAGCCTTATCTTTTTTACAATTACTATCTTGATAGTGATTGGATAAGCTTCGATGGAGACATTGTTATTACTGACCCAACATATTATTTAAAAATAGGTGCTAGAAAAGAGATTGTCGATTATTTAGACGATACTTTTCCTGTTACTATTTTTAATTGTTACAATTTTAAAAATTCAGTATTTTCTACATCTTTAGTCAATCAGACATATTGTGGAGATTGGGAAAGAGATATTAAACTTAAGGAAAGTGATGAGAATATTGGTCACTTTTGTGCTGATGGAGGTCATGTCAGTGTTACTTATGTAAGTGAGACCGAAAAATATAACAGTGAATGGAATCAGATGAACAGTAATGCTTATGCTGTAATTAAGGACTTTAAAGGTAGAATTAAGTTCGAAATTACAGGTGATAAGTGGCTTTGGGAAGATAAAGACACTGGCATCAATGAAGAAAGACTTTGCTCTAAGCTTACTATTATTGGTGAGGGAATCAATAGTAAGACAGGTGAAACACTTGATTTCTATACTTGTTAATTTTAAAAAGAAGGAGTTCGTCTCCTTCTTTTTTTTATTCCAAAATATATTCAAACAAAAAAAGAAGAGATAAAAGTCTCTTCTTTTTGTTTATTTCTAATAATAGTTTACTGCATTTCTTTTTTAATCCAAATTTTAAGGTCTTTATATTTCATATTTTTAAGACTTTCGTCTTTAAGAGTTGACCTTTTAGGTTCTTCTTTAACCAAATGATACCAAACTCCGTTACCGACACCAGCAACTCTTTCGACTTCGTGTTTATATCCGTTTGTTTCAAGTAATTCATACTTTTTCTTGTCTACGAATTTGTAATGAAGAGTTTCGTATGTGGACAAAACAACAATTATAATAATTATTATTGCGAAAGCTATCATTGGTAGAAAAAATTTAAAAAATGCTTTTAATTTAAAGTATAATTTCATCTTATATTCCTCCTAAAAAAATTCTTATAAAAAATTTTTATATATTAATTATATTTAAAAAGTCATTAAAAATAAAAAAGAGATAGAAAAAAATTCTATCTCTTTTTTTAACAGAATACTGACAGTTTATTGCGAGGTATTTCATCTTGGTTCAAATCTTATTCTTCCAGAATTCCACAAAAGTTCTTTTAGTTTAGTTATAGCATACTCTGTACTTCTAGTTTCACAGGAATCACAAAGAATAAAATCACCGAAAAATCTATCGTCTGATGAGTTATATGTATTAAGTCTTAAAATTCTTAATATATCAACTCTTGCTGAAGACATTTCTCCATATTTATTTTTAGCATATATTTTTATATATGGATTGTAACTTTCTATTCTAAGCTCATAATAGACAGTTTTTTCTTCTATATCTTTTGTATTTGTCCAAGTCAGCTCATTATTTTTTATAAAGTTTAAATTAAGTTTTAATTCACTAATTCTATCTAGAACGCATTCTTTAAAAGCTTCATCGTCTGCTTCTAAAAATTCTTTTTCATCATTTATTCTATGAACGAAGTTATTTTCGTTACATTTATATTCGTATTCTTCTAGAATACAATCATTGGAGAATTCTCCAACAAACTCATCTTCATACAAAATATCGTTTTCATCCAAGATTTCTCTCATTTTTTTATAATTTTTTGTTTCTTCAATCAAACCTGTTTCATCAAAGTCTTTTTTTGGACAAAGAAGCACATATCCTCCAATTCCGTCTGAATCTAAATATTTGTAATAAATATCCATTGTTTTCTCCTTATGTATTTTGTTTTGTTACTATTAGTATATCATAAAGGTGTCCTATAAATCACCCACTTTGAAATAAAAATTTACTATTTTGACAACTTAGTTTCAGTATTTTAGGGCTTTGATATTTTTATTTCTGACTTAAAAAGAATTAATTTTAAGTAGATTTAGGTAAAAATATAAAGAGTACTTTTAGCACTCTTTTTTATTTTTTGTTAAGAAAGGTCTTCTGTAATTAGCACAAATACATGGTTTTTAATGAGGTTTTTTAATTTTAGTTTTTTGTTATTTAAGTACCCGCAGGATATAAAATAAATCAATAATTTGTTGTAATGCATTTTATTGAAAAAAGTTTGGGTTGCGTGGACTAATTTTTTCTTTTTATTCTAGAAAAAATTTTTTGGCATATGTACTTCCCAGATACTAACTATGTTAGCTATATTTTTATTGATTCTTTAAATTTTTATATATCAAATCTAATATTTTTGTGGTATAATATAGATATAGCGGAGGTTTTTTATGAAAAACAAATATATTGATGTTAATACAAAAATAAATGATTCTAAAAAATCTGTACTTTCTACAGATAGAGGAACTCTTGGACAGAAAGCTTATATTCTTGATTTTTTAAGTGTTCAGCTTAGTGATGGATATTGGGAAGGAGATGAGCTTTCTGATGAAAAAGAATCTTTCTGGAGATTTCTTGATTTTTATACTATAAAGAATACTCTTTATATTAGTGTAAGGAATGAGAAAACTGATGGAGATGTTCATAACTATTTCTTAAATAAGAAAGATTTTGAAATTGTGAGAAAAGTTGGAGAAATTCTTGAAGATTGTTTTGAAGAAGCAGACCAT
>AUXO011241293.1_pt1 | contig 11703 bp, 10 predicted proteins | sample 768731 | NCBI WGS metagenome assembly AUXO01 (sample SAMN02715735, study PRJNA202380) | gut metagenome | biome: sheep rumen | host: Ovis aries | place: New Zealand: Palmerston North | reverse complement strand
CGAACTTTATAATCTGTTTGACATGATACTTCTCTGGGTGGTTCAAAACAGTCCTTTCCTGCATCAATGCCGCTGCCTTCTGACAGAGACACGTGGAGCGCCACCTGATGATGATCGAGATGACTTTTCAGACTTACCCGAAGAGGCTGAAGATGCACGGCGAGCTGTCCGAGCAGCAGACGAAGAAGCCTTACCATCAATACCGGCTTTGGCTTTCTTGCCCTTGACCGAAGCCGCTGCGATAGAATCGAGTTTGGCCTGCTGAAGAGAATCTACAGGTGTGCGCCAGATGTGCTCCTCAAAGTCGGATATTTGCTTCTCGATGCGTGTCTGCTCCTTCTTCAAGAGAGAATCTGTAGCACAATATTGCTGGAGAGACTTGTTCTGCATGTTGGTGGTCATGTAGATGTCACCTTTATAGTGGTTGGTTGAGAAGAAATCATCCATGGACATGCGGGCAGCATTGTTGAGGTTGCTGGTCATCACATCCTGACCACTCAGGTAAGTCTTGACATCGTCGTATTTCACCCAAAAGAGAGGGAACTTCTGCACGTTCTGATTCTGCAAATTCTCTTCTCCGTACTCATTCCCGTAACTACGGATAGCGAATTCGTCGGCAGCACGATGCAGCACTGGGCAAAGCGCCACAATACGGCTATGATAAGTTGCTGTGTTCTGATCGTAGTAGGAACTTTCCTTCACGTAGTAGCTGAGCACCTCTGCAGAGGGGATATCCGCTTGATTCACCTTGATGCTGTTACCGTCCACCTCGTAGAAGATGCCTTGACGCTCCAACATATCCTTGAAGTGCATGCGGTTGCTCTGCTGGAAATTCTCCACACCGTCCAACTGATATTCGTAAGCAGGAATCTTGCCTGTATTGAGCAACCTGAAGAGCAGGGTGAAGAGGTTCATCTGTCCACCTTGTGGCTCTACAGGATAGTAAAGGGCTGCGTTCTCATCCTTGGTGAGGTCGATGGAACGGTAGATGTCACGACGCCAACTGGGATCTTCAGGCACATCTACAGCTGTAGGGAACATAAGACTTGCGCGATCCGTACCTGCAGCTGCAGCCTTATTTCTGGCAGCAGTCGGACGGTTATTGTTCTGCACTCGACTCTTCTGTGGCTGAGCATTAAGCACGCCCACCATGCAGAGTGTTGTCAATATGAATAATATACGTTTCATAATCGGGCTAATTTATAAGGACCTCCACTGGAGTTTTCAAAGTTCGTTCGATACCATCAGGACCCACTACGCGGATTTCGCTAATATTGAAAAGTTTGCCTCGTGTGAGGGAACGGATGCGGGCAAGCTGATTGGCAGTAAAGGAAGCAGAGTTGCTGACTTCTGGCACTACATTACCCATGTTATCCATAAAGCGAATCTGGAATCCAATCACGCGGAAAGAGATGTTGAGCAACCCATCGTCAATAGCAGCTCCAATGCCTCCTGCCGACACAATGGCCTGCTTGGAGATGCGGCCACCCTTGAAGCGGTTAGTGCTGCCCTTGCCATCGGGCACATCAATAAAGCCTGTTGGATCAGGAAGTTTACGCACATGAAACGTGAACTTACCCATTTCCTGCTGGCGTCCCTCATTCTGTGCCGTAACGGTAAAAGTGACGTCTTCGCCCACTTTGGAGGGGACTGCCACATAATTGCCGCCATCTTTCTTGGTAAGATGGCCATTCGTCATGGAAAGAGAAATCTTATTGTTAGGCACACCAGGTACACTGACACTAATCGGGTTCTGATAACCAGCATAGAGCACGTTCATCATGGTGGCACTGACGGTTGCTGAAGGCTCTACCACCGTATAAGGCTGAGAGAACTCGCGGCGGATGGTCTCGCCATTGCCATTCTTCATCACGAGATAACCTTTAAGGGTGAAATCACCTGTAGAGCCACAAATAGTTTCATAACGGCCATTCTCTGATTTAAGCAATGTATTGCCCACATATATCTCTGGACGTTGGGTAGTATCAACTGCTGCCATAATGATTTGCGCAGAGAACTTACCACCACGAACCACGGTCTGCGATGTAGGAATAACAAGCGCCTGAATCTCGTTCACACGCACATCCTTCACGTCTATATTTGCAACGAGCTGATGCAACATCTCGCCTTCAGCATGACGCACATCAGTTTGCAGTTTGGTGAGCAACGTGACAGCAGCCACGACAGGTGTATTCTCAAACATATACTCCTGCCAATTCTTACCAAGCAATCTTGCCTTCTTGGGCACGTCTGTGGAGAGATTGCTCTTGATAATATTCTTTTGAGCCTCATCATTAATCATGGCGGTAATACCCTCACGATAAGACTCAATAGCCTTCTTCAGCTTCCCACCCTTACCGATACCAGGAGCCAGCATCACATGAGTGGCAGCTTCAAGATTGTCACGCCCCTCTATATCATTGAGGTCTGCATCATCGCCATCGGCTTCACGCACAATTTCCCACTTCAAATTCTCAGCGAAGGAATAGAGCGAGTCGGACATCTGACGCACCTGCTGAGCCTTCTTGTACCATTGGCGCGTTTTCTCTGGGTTCTGCTTCATGGCAGCCTCCAGTTCCTTGTATATGGCTTCATTCTGTGTGGCAGAATTGACCTTGGTACGATTCAGACCTTCATCCACGAGTTTGAAGCCTTCGAGTACATCAGATGAAACGTTGAGCGCCAACATGGCCATGAGCACAACGTACATCAGATTAATCATCTTCTGACGTGGAGATAGTTTCTTTCTAATCATTCGTTTAGCTGTTTAGTTTGTTAGCCGCTTAGTTTGCCAGCAGCCATTCAAAAGCCCTGATGAACTAACCACTAATATACTAATTACTTCCAATTTACGATATCTTCATTTTAAGCGCTTCTACCATCTTTGCATAAACTTCATTGAGTTCCTGCAATTGGATGGCAAGTTTCTTCGTTTGATCATTCACCTCATCGATAGTGGCAGACTGTGTTCCAACACTCTTCAACTGCATCTCATAGAAGCGGTTTATTCCCGTAAGCGTGCGGTTCATATTCTCCATCTCCTCGGAATCACGCGTGAGACGTGCACTTTGCTCAGCCACCTTTTTAAGCGTATCGGTCAAGTCGGTCAATTGCTCCACATACGCGCGGGTTGCTTCCTGCATTTCAGGAGCCATACCCTGGAACTGCGCTGAACTGAAGACAGGAGCAGAAGATATGTTTTCAGCCAGCTGCGCCGCATCAACAGGAGATACAGAACTTACAGCAGCTGTTCCAGCCACTTCCCCTGTCTTATTTGAATCACCGCCATTGATGACGATAGTACCACCGCTCGGAACACCACCACCAACAATCACCGTACCACCAACAGGAGCATTAGCCATGCCAGTAGCTGCATTGGCCAAAGCCGCCACAGCCTCTTCTGAAAGAGATGCATTCGTCTGCGCTGCGATAGCTGCATTTTCAGCCACCTCCTCTGCCAACTCTTGTGCATCCATGCTTTCTTGCGGTTCAAAACCAGCCAAAAAGAACACAATGACCTCGGTACCCATACCCAAGAACAGCATAATGTCTGCGCCAGCAATATGCGTGAGTTTAAACAAGGCGCCAGCAATCACGACTGATGCACCCCAGCTGTATGCATAATTCAAGAAAGTTTGTCCGCGCTTTGTACGGAGCCATTTCTGTATGCCTGTATATTGTGTTGCCATAAAAGACACATCCCCCGCCTCCCTAAATGAGAGGAGTAGAAAGTTTGTGGGAGAAATTCTACTTATGTTTTATTATTATCTAATGAATGATGAAGGTTTCCACTCCCGCCCTCAACAGGGAGGGTGAGAGGAGGGCCTGTTACTTTTTCGCTCTCGAAGCAGTTCCGACTTGCGACCTCACGCAACGGAAACCAATGAAAGAACGACCTACATTTTGGTACTCATACGAGCGCCATGCACTCTTAATGAAACTCTCGGGGTCTTTCCATGAGCCACCGCGCACACTCTTCTTCTTCAACGCATAGGGGTCTTCCTTCGCAGCATTGTATGTCAACGTCGGGTTCATATCACTCATCGAGAGCACACCTGCCTCAGTAAAGACGGTGCTCGTCCATTCAGCAACATTACCCGCCATATCATAAAGTCCATTAGAGTTAGCGCTATAGATGCCTGTCTTAGAAGTAATGAGGTTGCCATCCTTGGTGTAGTTACCGCGGTCAGGCTTAAAATTGGCATAATAGCACCCCTTATCGCTCGCCACGCCATCCTGCTGCCAGGGAAGTTCATTGCCCTCTTTACCACGAGCTGCAAACTCCCATTCTGCTTCGGTGGGCAGGCGATAGCGCTGAATAAACTTAGCCTGCGAACCCAGGCCTTTAATCAAGAAGTCTGTACGCCAATTGCAAAAAGCATTAGCTTGCTCCCAATTGACACCCACTACAGGATAGTCATTGTAGTTAGAATGAGTAAAGTAAAGTCGCATATACACCTCATTCTCCGCATTCTGGAAGTCATTAATCCAGCAAGTGGTGTCAGGATAGACATTCACAATGTATGTGTTGACAAAGTCCCACATGCTACTGAGCGGACGCGTAATGGTCTCACGATGAATAAGGCCCTCGTCATCCACATAGGCCGTATCCTTTGAAATCATCACCACTTCATTAGGATCGGTCTCAAAATCTGTGTTCAAATTGCGCTCCGAAGGATTGAGACGATACTTGCGTTTGGCAGCCATCACATAGTCAAACACCTCATAGCGATAGTTCAACTGACTTGCATCCAGCATTCTCTCTCCTGTAACAGGATGCGTAATATACACACTCTCGATAGCACGCTGCTGATCTTCATCAGGATTGCGAGGCAAGGGCTTGTTCCAATTCAAATGAGGAGTGACGGGATCGCCATTCTTATCCTCCTCTATCTTATATGTTTCATCACCGCCATAGGCAGGATCAGCTAAACGTTCACGGATGATAGAATCACGAACCCAATAGACAAACTGTCTATACATGGAGTTCGTCACCTCCTTCTCGTCCATCCAGAAAGCATCCACACTGATGTCGCGCGTAGGTACATCCTTGCCCCACAAGCTGTCGGTCTTGTCCGTGCCCATTTTGAGACTACCACGCTTCACCAGCACCATGCCATAAGGAGCAGGCTCCGCCATTGACGTGCCGCCCACACCGGTCACCTCACCGCCTGACGCACTTGAGCCTCCCCGGCTGGAGAAGCACGACGCCACTGCGGCAGCAACCAATACCAAGCATATTACAATGAGAATCTTTTTCATCTTTATTGTAGATTATACATTATCTAATATATATAAGTTCGGCCTAATGTATGAATTGGTTAAAGCCAACGCACGCTCTTATGACGATTACGTCCCTTTTTGAACAGATCCAAGTCTGTTTGATATCCAACGACCAATTCGTGGCTACCATTCACCATACCCACACCCGAAGTGTACATCTGATAGCTGTAACCTAAGCTGACGCCGTGAAAAACGCCTCCAGCCATAAAGGTCACCGATGTTTCGGGACTATACCCTAAGCCGCCATAGAACTTACGCCCCTCATATTCATACCACACTTTACACTGCACATCCTCACGCCAAGAGTCCAAATCAGACTGCACAAGGAAAGAGGGCTGTAAAAGGATTAACGAATTTTTTAACTTAATATTGCATCCACCCATCAAATAAAAGACCCGAGGCACTTCAATCTCATTGGTTTCACCAAGCTCGATGGTAGGGGCCAACAAGTGCTGGCTGGAAAGACCCAGCCACATCTTGGGATGATAATAATACAGCCCCGCGCCCAAATCGAAACAATTCCCATCCTGCTGCGACTTAGGGAAAGCAGGATCGTTGTCGGTTTCCAATTTCACACCGCTCGGGTCAATCTTCTCCGACAACAAGCCTCCCTGAAATCCCACTGCCAAGCGCCCACGTCGGCTCACTTTCAAATTGTAGGCATATTGTATAGCTATCTTGGTCGTGGTGAACATTCCGATATTGTCATTGAAAAGACTCACGCCCGCTCCATGGCGAGGACTCAAAAAATACACTGGCAAATCAGCACTTACATACATCGTGGCAGGCGCTCCGTCATAACCCACCATTTGCATGGAATAGACGCCACTTATGTTCAGCATGCCATCCGTACCCGACACAGCAGGATTATAAAACGAACGCAGGGCTGTGTAGTCCGTAAACTGCACATCCCACTGTGCCCTCACCTCCAGCACCAATGCCGTCAGGAGAAGCAACAACGCACAAAAACGCTTGTTCATCATTAGAAATAACTCTTTCCCGCGCATTTTATTGTGTAAAAACACAAAGAAATCTTCCCCAAAGGCTCTCCCACAAAAGCCCACAGGTCACCACCCACATACATCTATACATTGGCCGCATAGAAAACAGCAGCTGCACATCTTGAGCAATTCTGAACAATTAAAAGAACAAAGAGAATTGCGGAACGGCTTGGAATCGGGGAAATAAGGATGGGAGAATTGGGACATAAAAAAAGGAAGCCCTAGATTCACATCTCAGACTCCCCACTAAAAAACAGAGTTAGTTAATATCCAATCATAGGTACTTATCTTGTTGCAAAGTTAAGGAATAAGAACCATTCCGTCAACTTTCTGAGAGAAGATTTTCATAACAAATTCCAAAAAAACTAAAAATATGTATTCTTTTACGTATTTTTGCACTTATTTTGTTACTTTTGGTGAAAAATGTCACCTATTCGTAGCTACCGCAAGGCGTTAGAAGGCATTACCACCACCGAAGTTGCCCCCTCCGAAACCTCCGCCAAAGCCTCCTCCGAAGCCGCCAGCAGGACGTCCCATACCCCCTTGTTGAGAGCGAGTGGACTGCATGCCCGAGCGCCGGAGATAGACTTGTGCCGCCTGTACCGGCGTGAGCAGTTGCAGGAACTTGGGCAAATAGTCTTTATCTACAGCCAGCTGCGCCTCCTGTGCAGCGAATTGCTTTTCAATCAAAGCGGTTGCCTCCTCATCTGTCATCTTCTTAAAATCAGGGTTCGTCTGATTTGCATTCTCTCCTTGGGGCTTCTCCGCATTCTGCCGTGCAGTCTGATAATCAAGGTAAAGCACCTTGAATGCTTCTGCCTTGTCGTCATCAAGCTTCAACTGTTTAGCAAGACGCTCTGCCATTCGGTTATACATCTCTGTCGGATCAAAGCGTTGCCGCTGTCCTCCATTGGGGTTCTGTGCCATTGTCGTCAGTGACACAAATGCTAACAAAGCTGCTAATATCAGATTTTTTTTCATGCTTGTGTTGTGGCTTGAAAGGATTGACGTTTAGCTTTTTTCATCCTCGCACAATACGAGTGTTCAGTCTGTATGACGCCACAGAAATAAAATGGTTTAATGAATATGTAAAAAAAAATGACCGTACCCTCAAAAAAAGGATACGGCCATTGTTTTATAATATATAATAATGTGGAACTACCCGCTTATTTGCTCTCCTCAATGAAGGTGGCCACACGGTTCCAGTCGTTCTCGTCGAAGAGTTCGTCCGTTACACCAAGTCCCTTGTGAGAAAGACGCTCTGGAGAAATCTTGTAAGTGTTGACTAGCATGTCGTACACAGCCTTAGCACGAGCGTCAGAAAGTTTCTGGTTGAGTTCAGCATTGCCCTCAGGAGAAGCATAACCATAAACAGCCACCTTGCTTGTTGGGTGGTTCTTCATGTATGTGGCAATCATGGCTACAGATGGACGCTGTGAAGCATCAACCGTGCTCTTGCCAAGCTGGAAAATCACTACTGGAGCAAGCTGAGTGGTTTCCTTAACCGTCTTGACGACCTCAACAGGCTTCTCTACTTCTTTGATGACCTCAACTTCCTTAATAACCTCCTTTGGCTTCTTAGCAAGCTCTGCATTCAGGCGATCGATTGTAGCCTGCATCTCACCGACATTGTATGTCTTGAAGTAGTGGAGGCCATTCGCATTCTTGAAGTGGTATGTCAGACCTGCAAGCAACTGAAGGTTTGATTTATTTGCATGAAGACCTGCAGCCACATCCCAGAAAGAGATGGCAGGCTTTACATTCACAGAAAGAGCCTTTGCCTTACCCACGTTCACGTTGAAGTCGAGACCGAAGTTGGCAGTTACAGTATTGTATGCGTCAGAGCCTTCTCCTTGAGGATAGCAGTTGCCCATGATGTAGCCCCAGCCAGCACCAGCACGCGCAACGAGTTCAAACGCGCGAGGCTGTCCCTTGTAGCCATAGAAGAGATTGTGGAGGTTGATCAGAGCGTTAGCGCCAAGGTTGCCGAAGTCGAAAGCAGTCTTAGGAGTCACATCGCCCCATGCGTTTTCTTTTCCCCAGAACACATAAGAAGTAGGAGTTGCGTTATTGGCATTGATGCCAGCGAAATAGTTAGCGCTGATGCCAAAGACTGGAGAAATCTGCTTTGCGATTTCCACATTCACACCAGCACGCATTGCTTTGAACGCTTTCTGTCCTACAGTTGGCTCAAAGACACCACCCTGAATACCTAATGACCAGTTGTCAAGGAACTTGCTTTCCTCAACCGCTACTTGAGCGTTTGCTGCAATAGAAGAAGCAGCAACTACGATTGATAGAAGAATCTTTTTCATAACTCTCAGTTTGTTTTTTTAATGAATTAAATACCTATTTATATGTATCTAAGTGCAAAGTTATGGCATTTAAACTTCTTTTCCAAACTTCCAAGCACCTTTTGTAGCATTTCTCTACACAAAAAATCGGCTTATTCTCCGAGTCAGACCACATTCAGATGCACCTCCATCGTCGCCTTATACTGCTTACCATCGGTGTGCGTGTAAATGAAAGCCTGACGGAACACATAGCTTTTCCCTTTGCGCAGATGGCCAGGGTACTGCCCCACCTTGCAGCTGTAGTTCTCTGTTGAGAGTTCAGCGTAGATTGCAGATGTAGTGGTATTATAATTAATCACGTCACCCGTCGTCTTGAACCAATGACCATACACTTTATCGTTCGATGTTGAAGTTGTAGGGCCATACGTATCATTTCCATTGGTACTTGTACCTACAAAGTCAAGTGTTCCTGGTACCCCCTTGCTGGTAGAGCTGCATTTGAGCGCCTTCATCTGCTGAGTGCTAACGCCGAGCGCTTTGCTGATGGCATCCATATCATATGGTACCTGTATGCTGCTGTACTGACTTGCGCTATACGCCAAGTTAGCGTGAATCACCACCGTTGTATCCTTGCGTGCATAGTCTTCTGGATAGTCGCCATAGAACTTGTTAGCGCCAAAAGGATCGGTGCCATCAAACTTCACAGCATAAGGCCACTGTTCGTCATTGCTGGTATCCTCATCCCATGGATGACGCCAATAGCTTGTCGGTGCGCCCATCACCACAAACCACAGATGAGTGCAATTCTCCGGTACAGTCAGCGTCACATCGCCTTCCGCATCGCGTCCCATTTCACCATATGTGCGAGTTCCGTCGCTGCTGTAAGCCACAAAGCCATAGCGCCAGCCTGCTCTAAGCCTGTTGACTGAGCGGTAGCCTTCAGCACGAACAATTCCTTTGAAATGGGCCTTAATCTCCGTACCCGCTGCAGGCACCTTCATGGGATTAGCATTATAACCATAGTTTTCTGGGCAGAATTGCGGGTCCACTACCCAATAGTCGTTGTCACCATCAAGGAAATTCTCCAAGATAGATGCTGATGCCCCTATCAGACGCTGACGTTCACTGCCAATAAGTCCTTGTCCGTATTGTTTCCAGCGGTCAATGTCCATGCTGGCGATGTGGGCATAACCCATGTATTGCTCATCAGCGAATGTCTCGGGTGTCAAATCGAAAATGCGCATATAAGCTTCTATCGGATCCTCTGGCTTGATGGATTCGCGCCACACACGGGCGATGGTATTCAGTCCGTGCTGCTGACACCACCAGTCGTGGTAGTAGCAGTTGTTGTATCGGGCATTCTCGCTCATGATGTTCATGTGGTGCATCTCTTGGTTGTTGTCCCAGTTTGTAGTGAACTGCTCAGCAGGATATACCTTATGGGCCTGCCAGTTAGCGCAGTCTTCCCACCATTCGTTACCTCCAGAAGCATTCGCACCAAAACCATAGTTCAGTCCATGGGTGTCGCCCAAGTCGGCGCTAACCAGATACTGGAAGGTGTGACCTATCTCGTGTGCCACCGTCACATTGTTGCTGGCCGCCCATGCATTACAGTGGAACATACCTGTCCTGTATTCCTTAGCGGTCTTAGTCGAACCTGAACCAGCTACCCAGTATTGACCTCCTACGCCACTGCCGTCAGCACGCCATTCAGACTGATTCACTACATACATGTGAATCTTCACGTTGTCGGTCGTGGAATTGCCAGGCTCCAAGAAGCCCAACTCCTTCACATACACATCCCAAATCTTCTCTGCGTTCTTCAGCAGCGTGTTCACATTGCACACAGAAGTGGATGCGCCACCTGTCAGATTGCCGTTCCTCTGCAGTGTCAAGCCCTTTGCCCAAAAGATGACAAAGTGCTCGCTCTCGGCACTGCGCTGAAAGCAGAACTGAGAATTTTCGTTCGTATAGTCGTTAGAGTAATATGTCCAAGGCTTCACCAAGTAGCGTTCGGGGGTGCCCAGCTGATATGCCGCACCCGAACGGTAAGTACGCGACGAGGTTGTCACTTGGCCTGTATTCTCTGAATGCTTATAGAACTTCATCGTCGCCTTCTTGAAGTCGATAGAATCGACATTAGAAAGGTCTATCACTTCATTCGCTGTAAAGCGATCATCAAACTGAATCCACAATGCCTGAGGCTTTTCCTGAGCATTCACAACAATGCTGACGGTCAAGCCTACAACCGCAGCCAGCACTGAAAACAACTTCTTCATATAGCCGTATATTACGATTATTGCTTCTTTGGATTACTTCTTCATCACTTTGAAGGAGGCCTTTCCCGTACTGATGATATAAAGGCCACGCTTCAAGCCGTTGAGCCCCACAGAAACGAGGCCATTCGACTCAGTCACGTTCGCCTGCACCTCTGTGCCGTTGTCTGCATACACTTTCACAGCCTTTACTGCTTCAGCATTGATGATGAATGTGTTTGCGCTGAAGTGAGCGCCTGCCGGTGCTTGCGCATCGTCAATGCCCACGGGGTCGTCCTCGTTAGAGATGTAAAAGTTCTTGATGCCTGAAATCTCGTACACATCAGTGTTGACCTCAATCTTTCCCTCCACAAAACGCATACGGGGGTCTGTTTCGCCACCTAACAAATAATAAACAAGTGTGCCATCACTCAACGTGAGCACAAGGCTTTTGGCCATTGCTCCCATTGAAGCCAGGCACAGAAGACATAGGATAGTAAGTTTTTTCATTGTTGATAGAGTTATAATTAGTCTTTATAGATGTTTCTGACATTGATGCCGAACCATATCAGCGCCAAGAAGAATGCCACCATCAGCACCAGCGACATATTGTCCTGCAGCACCGAATAGAGCCATACGCACGCGCCAAAGCAAATGACGATGAACACGAGCGATATGGTCATGAATACTTTTTTCAGTTTTTCCATCTTCTTGATATTACTTGTTCAGTTTCCAGGTGAAACCGTCCTTGGTATCCTTCACCTCGAAACCAAGCGCAGCCAGGTTATCGCGAATCATATCGCTAGTTGCCCAGTCCTTGTTGGCTTTGGCTTTCGAGCGCTGTTCAAGCAGCATGTCCACCACCTTGCC
>AUXO016913654.1_pt1 | contig 11704 bp, 9 predicted proteins | sample 768731 | NCBI WGS metagenome assembly AUXO01 (sample SAMN02715735, study PRJNA202380) | gut metagenome | biome: sheep rumen | host: Ovis aries | place: New Zealand: Palmerston North | reverse complement strand
GCTTGGGCATGGGAGAAGTCCAATTATAGGTAGGGAATCCCCAATTCTGCCCGTGCCGGGCGAACGTGTCGGGCGGAGCTCCTGCCTGCGAATCGAAGTTAAAGAATTCTGGATGCTCACGGGTTTCCGCACTGTCGCGATTGACACCAATAGGCAGGTCACCCTTCAGTACCACACCTTTCGAACGGGCATAGTCGGCAGCAGCCTTCAGCTGAGTGTGCAACAGATACTGTACGTAGTATGTAAACTCATCATTCTTCAAACCTGATTTTTCATTTCTATACTCCGCATAGGGTTTCAGCCAGTCTTGGTTGGCCTTGAGGAAATTCTGAAAATCCGTTGTCGACATCACCTTCTGTCCTTGCTCAGCAAAAAGTGCCTCCAGATACTCATGCTTCACACGGTCTACAGCCTCATAATCGCTGGCAGGCAGAGCATTCAGCTCCAGGCGACGACGCTCGAACTGGGTCATGCGCTGTTTGGATTTCAACGTGCCAGCAGCCTCCAGATCGACATAATGGGGATGCAAGGCAAAAGCACTGACAATATTGTAGGGATAAGAGTCGTGCCAGAGACCGTCGGTCGTCGTGTCGTTGACGGGCAGTGTCTGGATGAACTTCATACCCGTAGCCACCGCCCAGTCTACCAGGCGCCGCAAGTCGCCAAAGTCGCCTACCCCATAACTGTGCTCAGAGCGCAGTGAGAAGACAGGCACCGCCACACCGGCAGCCCGCCACGGTTCCTCGCGCAAGCGCAGATGACCACCATGCAGCACCATCACCATCCCGTCGGGCAGCTGATTATTATCCTGCCGGTTTGAATCTATACGCAGTTGCGAACAATCTATCTGCCTATTGTCGCCTTCTTCCCACTCCAGCAACTCGTGCGTCTGTTCGTCAACCAATACATACTTATATTCGATGGGAAGCTGCCATCCCAGTGCATTGACAGAGAGCATCCATTCGCCCAAGCCTGCATACTGCATCCTCAGAAAGCGACTGGTGCTCCACGATCCAATGGCTGGATGCGAACCACATACCGCAACAGACTGGCCTGTCTTCAACTGAGGGGCAGAGACCCGGAAAATAATGGTACGACGGAACAAAGGCAGTCGCAGGGCTTCCACCTGTTCCCCCTGCTGACGATGGACAGTGGTAAGATAGGCTGACGAATACAGATGCAAGGGCAAAGGGCGGTCGCGCCACTCGTCAGGGAACACATAGTCCTTGGAACCGTCGAAATAGTAGATGCGAGGTACCAAGTTCCACTCCTTGCGCAGCACCTGCCCTTCTGCATCCTCCACTTGATAGCGGTAGACGATGTGCGACAAAGGATGGTGACGACTCATCAAGGCTGCTGTCTCCAGCGTCCATAGTTCTCCGTCACCAGTCTGCATCAGCAGATTCTGGTGACGGAAGGTGCCGTCCTGGCTATGGTAATCTATGGCTACATGCAGGCTTTCGCCCCATGCAGTATGGTAGTGTATGGTGAATTTAAGCTTCATATTTTTACAAATATTTCTGCAAAGGTACGAAATAATTCTTAATTCTTAATCCTTAATTCTTAATTTCTTTGTACCTTTGTACCCGAATTATGGAAAAAGAGCAGAAACAAAACAATTCGCGCACCTATCTGTACATTGCCGCAGTTGGCCTGGTGGTCATCCTGGTACTGATAGTTTATTTCCTCTTCATCCCCCTGTCGAGGCATGAAGAGCCACATTATATATATATAGATGCTGACGATACGCAGGACTCTGTATTCGCCAAGCTGGACACCATAGCCAATAAAGCGGCAATGACGGGATTCATGAACATAGCCCGTCACTCTGACTATAGTGAAAACATTCGTACAGGACGCTACGTTGTCAATCCGGGCGAGGGTGCCTTCACCATCTTCCGACGACTGAAGAACGGCCACCAAGCACCCCTCATGCTGACAATTCCAGAAACCCGCACGATGGATAAGTTGGCTGCCGTTCTTGGCCAGAAGCTGATGCTCGACTCGGCCACCATTGCTCAGGCACTGACTAGTGAGGAAACCTGCCGTCATTACGGCTACGACACCTGCACCATCCCGGCCCTCTTCGTACCTAACACCTATGAAGTATACTGGAATACCAGTCTGGAAAACTTTCTGGAACGCATGCAGAAAGAGCACGACCGTTTCTGGCAGGGCCAGCGTGAGGCAAAGGCTGCCAAGATACAGCTCACCCCCGTCGAAGTGTGCACCCTGGCCAGCATCGTCGATGAGGAAACTGCCAACAATCAAGAGAAGCCCATGATAGCAGGCATGTACCTGAACCGTCTGAAACAGCAGATGCCGCTACAGGCCGATCCTACCATCAAGTTCGCTTTGAAACAGTTTGAACTGAAACGCATCTGGCAGAAGCTGTTGCAGACTGAATCGCCCTATAACACGTATAAAAACGAAGGTCTGCCTCCCGGACCTATCAAGATTGCCTCTGTCCAAGGCATCGACGCCGTGCTGAATGCCGTACCTCACGACTACCTGTATATGTGTGCCAAGGAAGACTTCTCAGGCACCCACAATTTTGCGACAACTTATCAGGAGCATCTGAAGAATGCCGCCAAATACACAAAAGCACTCAACGAAAAAGGAATCAAGTAAATATATATATTATGGAAGAGAAAAACATTGTTTCAAGCGAGGAGAAGAAGAGCCTCAGCTTTGTAGAACAGTTTGTTAAGGAAGACCTGGAGGCAGGCAAGAATGGTGGACGACTGCAGACTCGCTTTCCACCCGAGCCCAACGGCTATATACACATCGGACACGCCAAAGCCATCTGCATGGACTTTGGAGTGGCAGAGAAGTTTGGCGGCAAGTGCAACCTGCGCTTCGATGATACTAATCCTACGAAGGAGAACACAGAGTATGTGGAGAACATCATGAGCGACATCAAGTGGTTGGGATTCAAATGGGAAAACGTATACTATGCCTCCGACTATTTCCAGAAGCTGTGGGATTTTGCCATATGGCTTATCCAGAAAGGTCTGGCTTATGTTGACGAGCAGACTTCCGAACAGATAGCCGAGCAGAAAGGCACCCCCACCCAGCCCGGTCGTCCGAGTCCGTTCCGCGACCGTCCGGTAGAGGAGAACCTGCGACTCTTTGAACAGATGAATACCGCAGAGGCCGTGGAGGGTAGCATGGTGCTCCGCGCCAAGCTCGACATGGCAAATCCCAACATGCACTTCCGCGACCCCATCATCTATCGCATCATCCAAATACCTCATCACCGAACAGGTACCAAATGGCACTGCTACCCCATGTACGACTTTGCTCATGGACAGAGCGACTATTTCGAGGGTGTCACCCACTCCATTTGTACATTGGAGTTCGTTCCACATCGCCCGCTATACGACAAGTTCGTCGACCTGCTGCGCGAGTATATCGACGAACAGAAAGCCAAGGGGCTTACCGAAGGGTACAATCCCGACATTCTGAAGAGCTATGACGGAACGCGCCAGATAGAGTTCAACCGCCTAAACCTGACCTACACCGTGATGTCGAAACGCAAGCTGAAGGCATTGGTGGACGAAGGCCTGGTCAACGGATGGGACGACCCACGCATGCCTACCGTTTGTGGCATGCGTCGCCGCGGCTATTCATCACAAAGTGTTCGCAACTTCATCGACTCCATAGGCTACACCAAGTTCGATGCCCTCAACGACTATGCATTGCTGGAAGCCAGTGTGCGCGAAGACCTGAACAAGAAAGCCTGTCGTGTCAGTGCAGTGCTCAACCCCGTTAAACTGGTCATCACCAACTATCCAGAAGGTCAGTACGAAGAGATGCAAGCAGTGAACAACCCTGAGAACGAGGCTGACGGAACGCATACTATCACCTTTGGTCGCGAACTGTGGATTGAGCGCGACGACTTCCAAGAGGTGGCAGAAAAGAAGTTCCAGCGCCTGGCACCAGGCAAGGAGGTACGCCTGAAGAACGGCTACATCATCAAGTGCGATGAGGAGCACCCCTGTGACAAGGACGCTGACGGCAACATCACCACCATCTATGCCACCTATGACCCCGAGACACGCAGCGGACTGCCTGGAGCAGACCGTAAGATCAAGGGCAAGACGCTGCACTGGCTCTGCTGCCAGCATGCCGTGCCTGCCGAGGTGCGCCTCTACGACCGCCTGTTCTCCGTTGAGAATCCCGGAGCAGACGAGCGAGACTTCCGCGAACTGCTGAACCCAGAGTCGCTAACAGTACTCACCAACTGCTATGTGGAAGAATACCTGAAGGAGAAAAAGCCAGGCGACTTCCTGCAATTCCAACGCATCGGATACTTCACGCCCGACCTCGACTCAACACCCGACCACCTTGTGTTCAACAAGACCGTAGGGCTGAAAGACACCTGGCGTAAATAAATGAGACTTCGAAACCTCGAAACCTCGAAACTTCGAAACATCGAAACATCGAAACATCGAAACTCTGAAACAACAAAACGACTAAAAAAAAGTATTGGCATTCGACGAGGAATATTTCAAGAGTGAAGACTTCCAGCAGTTGCTGAGCAGCTACGAGACTTCCAAGGCATCGGGGGACATGATGTTCCTCGATGCTGACGACATTGTGGACATTGCCGACTACTACAACATGATGGGGCAGCCCGATTTGGCCCTTGAGGCTGTCGAGCACGGACTCGACATCTATCCTGGCCACGTGCTGCTCAACGTGTTCATGGCTCGCAGGGCACTTGACGAGGAAGACGCTGAAGAAGCAGAACGCATAGCTGACAGCATAGAGGACAAGGATTCACCCGACTACCACTATCTGCGTGCAGAGATACTAATTGCCCAAAACCTTATAGACGAAGCAGACAACTATCTTCGCGAATACGCTCTGACGGTAGCCCCCGATGAATATGCTGACTTTGTGAAAGACGTGGCCAATCTCTATGTCGACTACAATGTGAGCGACAAGGCTTACGAGTGGATGATGCGTACCACGGGTGACGACAGCGACGACTTTAAGGAGCTGATGGGCCGTGCCCTATTCGGCTTGGGCAAATACAAGGACTCACAGCGCGTGTTCAACGAACTACTCGACCATAATCCTTTTTCCAAGCAATACTGGACGGCCCTGGCAACTGCTCAATATATGGACGAGGACTACAACGCCTCCATCACCAGCAGCGAATACGCCCTTGCCATCGACCCCGAAGACCCTGACGGGCTGCTGGCCAAGGCTAACGGACTGATGAAGCTGTCAAACTTCGAGCAAGCCGCTGAATACTTTGAGCGCTACTCGCACATCTGCCCCACCGATCCGATGGGGCCGCTGCATCAGGCTGCCTGCTTGGTCAACATGGGACGCAATAAAGAGGCCGTCGTCCTGCTGCAGAATGCCCTGACGATGCCTCTGAGCGATGAACTCCTACCACAAATATACCAGGAGTTGGGATTTGCCTACAGTGCAATGGGCGAAATGGACCGTGCCCTCGACGCACTCGATAAGACCCGTGAGCTGGACTGCGACCATGCCGACATGATGGTCATCAGAGGCCATATACTGCTTTGCCACCAGCATGTGGAGGAAGCAGAGCGTGCTTTCAGACAAGCCATCATTGACAGCGAAAACGACCCCAACATCTTTCTGCGCATCATCGCCTCGCTCTTCGACAACCACTATGTCAGCGCAGCCTACATGATGATGAAGCAGTTCTTTGCTGCCTATGTCGACCAAGGCTTTACCAAGGGCTATGCCTACATGGCACTCTGCTGCTGGGAGCTCCGCAACAAGAAAGAATGCCTGGATTACCTGAAGAAGGCGGCGGAAGCCAATCCTGCCGACACCCGTATGGTGATGGGCTACCTGTTCCCTGACGACTTACCCGTCACGCAATACTACGACTATCTGAAGGAGCATTTCGACACAGTAAGCATATATACGAAGGACAACTTTGACACGACAAACGAATAATTGACACCGATGAATTTTCTAACCTCTCTTCTCTCCAACCTGAATTACGGTACCATCTTCTTCCTGATGATGCTCGAGAGTACTGTAGTCCCCGTACCTTCCGAGTTTGTTGTCACGCCCGCAGCCTACCACGCTGCCAGCGGCCAGCTTGACGTATGGCTGGTCATCCTCTCTGCCACCCTGGGAGCCAATCTTGGAGCCACCGTCAATTATGTCGTGGCACTCTACGTAGGTCGCCCCGTCATCTATCGTTTCGCCAACAGCCGCTGGGGCAAGATGTGCCTGCTGAATCAGGAGAAAGTAGAGAAGAGTGAACGCTATTTCGACGAGCACGGTATCGTAGCAACACTGACAGGACGACTCATTCCCGGCATCCGCCACCTGATATCCATACCCGCAGGATTGGCACGTATGAACTACTGGAAGTTCCTGCTTTACACCACCATCGGAGCAGGCGTATGGCACAGCATCCTCGCTGCACTTGGATGGTATCTGCATGCCATCGTACCTGAAGATCAGCTTGACGAGAAGATAACGGAGTATGCAGAATATATCAAGCTGATTATACTTGGCCTCGTGGCCCTGGCGGTAGTCTACTTTGTCATCAAGACCTTCGCCAAGCGCAGACAAAAGGGTGCTGAAAACTGACATAGTAGCAAAGCGTTATCGCAGAAACATAAAAAAATCGTTAAACAGGCAATTCTCATCGAAGAATTGCCTGTTTATTTCTACTAACCAAGCAAAGATGTCTATCTTATTTTTTATTTTCATCGATAATATCTACCTTTGCATCGTCAAAATGCAACATTTTGTAGTGTTGCTCGCGTCTAACAAGAGAACTTTAATAAATAACAACGAATATGAAAAAAGCTATCGTATTATTGGCAGCCATGATCAGCCTTAGTACATCTGCTCAAAAAAAGTGGACGTTGGAAGACTGCATCAACTATGCCATTGAGAACAACATCAGTCTGAAGAAATCGGAGCTTGGCATCCGCACGGCCACTGAGACGCTGAAACAGTCGAAGGCCGCCCTGCTGCCTTCACTGAGTGCATCGACTACACAAACCCTGGGCTATCGCCCGTGGACTGATGCCGAATCCATCACGGTTACCAACGGACAGGTGGACATGAAGACAGAAAAGACCTCGTGGAATGGCAACTATAATGTCAATGCCTCATGGACAGTATGGAACGGCAACCAGAACCACAATCAGGTGAAGCTGAACCGCGTGAGCGAAGAACAGGCAGAACTGACAGCTCAGGAGACAGCAAACAGCATTCAAGAGAAGATAGCCCAGTTGTTCGTGCAGATCCTGTATCAGACTGAAGCCATCGACGTGAGGCGTCAGAGTCTGGAGACCAGTCGCAAGAACGAAGAACGCGGCAAGACGATGCTGGAAGTAGGCAAGATGTCAAAGGCTGAGGTTGCCCAGCTCTCAGCCCAGCGTGCCACAGACGAATACAACGTGGTGGAGGCCGAGTCGCAACTGGCCAACTACCGGCTACAGTTGAAGCAGCTGCTGGAGCTGACCACCGAAGAGTTTGACATCGAGATTCCAACGCTGACCGACGAGCAGGCCTTGCAAGAGATTCCCTCCATGCACAGCGTCTACGAAGCAGCACTGTTGCAGCGTCCAGAGATTAAGAATGCAGAGCTGAGTCTGAAGTCGAGCGACCTGCAGCTGAAAATAGCAAAAGCAGGCTGGATGCCTACGCTGAAGCTGACCGGCGGTGCCTTGACGAGCACCAACTCGCTGAGCGACAAGGGATGGGGCAACCAGATGAAGGTCAACTTCAACACCCAGATAGGTGCCTCGCTCAGTATTCCCATCTTTGACCAGCGCAAGGCACGCACAGCCGTTAACAAGGCCCGCATCAGCCAGTTGGAAAATCAGTTGGCTCTCCAGGAGAAGCAGAAGAAAGTGTATAGCGACATCGAGAAATACTGGCTCGATGCTCATAGCAACCAGCAGAAGTTCCGCAGTGCGCTATTGAGTGTCGAGAGCGAGCAAGCCTCCTTCGACCTGCTGCAGGAGCAGTTCCAACTGGGTCTGAAAAACATCGTGGAACTGATGACGGGCAAGGACAAACTGCTGCAGGCACAGCAGAACAAGCTCCAGTCGAAGTATACCACTATCCTGAACCAGCAGATGCTCAAGTTCTATCGGGGCGAGACCATGAAGATTTAGTTGAGAGTTTAGAGAATATAAAAACGAGAGAGAGATGAAGAACAAGAAGATTTGGTGGGGCGCAGGAGCCCTCGTGGTGATAGCCCTTATAGCCTGGTTTATGTCGGGCGGCAAGAAAGAGGAGAAGGTCGATTTCGAAACGGCCAAGGTTACACGACAAGACATCAGCACATCGATTACGGCTACGGGCACCATCGAACCCGTAACCAGCGTCACCGTAGGTACGCAGGTCAGTGGCATCGTGTCGAAACTCTACGTTGACTACAATTCGGTGGTGAAGAAAGGCCAGGTTATCGCTGAGCTCGACAAGACCAACCTCATCAGCGAGCTGAACACCGCCAAGGCCAACCTGAGCAGCGCACAGAGCACACTGAACTATGAGACGGCTAACTATAATAGGTATAAGACCCTCTACGACAAGGGGTTGGTATCAGCCAACGACTACGAAAACGCCCTGCTGTCGTATCAGAAGGCCCGTGAGGCGGTGACCACCTCCAAACAGAGTGTGCAGAAGGCACAGACCAACCTGGGCTATGCCACCATCACCAGCCCTATCGACGGTGTGGTGCTGTCGAAGAGCGTAGAGGAAGGTCAGACCGTGGCAGCTTCGTTCAACACCCCTGAGCTGTTTACCATCGCCAAGGACCTGACAGACATGCGCGTGATTGCCGACATTGACGAGGCCGACATTGGCGGTGTCAAAGAAGGCCAGCGTGTGTCGTTCACTGTCGATGCCTTCCCAGACGACCGCTTTGAAGGTCAGGTGACCCAAGTGCGCCAGCAAGCCACCACATCGAGCAACGTGGTGACCTATCAGGTGGTCATCTCCGCACCCAACAAAGACCTGAAGCTGATGCCGGGACTGACGGCCAACGTCACCATCTTTACGTTAGAAAAGACTGGCGTATTGGCCGTACCTTCAAAAGCACTGCGCTTCGAGCCCAACCAAGCACTGCTGAAAGAAGGTCAACAGATAGCTGACATTGATGCTCCCCAAAAGGTATGGACCATGGAAGGCAACGTGTTCAAGGCTCACGCAGTGACTATTGGCACCTCGAACGGAATGTTAACAGAGATTATAAGCGGTATTGACGAAGGTACTGACGTGCTGACCGACCTCAGCGTCTCAGGTGGTGAGAATCAACAAGGTCAGCAGGCGCAGAACCCATTCATGCCGCATCCAAGAAACAACAAGTCAGGCAACCAACAGCAAAAGAAATAATGGAGGAAGAAAGAAAAGTAGTCATTGAACTGCAGAACGTAAAACGCTACTTCCAGGTTGGCTCTGAGACGGTAAAGGCCTTAAGGGGTGTCTCGTTCAAGATTTACGAGGGCGAGTTTGTCACCATCCAGGGTACATCGGGCTCCGGCAAATCTACCCTACTCAACCAGTTGGGCTGTCTCGACACCCCCACCAGTGGCGAATACTTCCTGGATGGCATTTCCGTGCGTACGATGTCAAAGACCCAGCGCGCCCATCTGCGCAACCAGAAGATAGGATTCGTGTTCCAGAACTACAACCTGCTGGCCAAGACGACAGCGGTAGAAAACGTGGAGCTGCCGCTGATGTACAACAACAAGTACGACGCCCGTCAGCGTCGTGAGGCAGCTGTCAAGGCCCTGCAGGCCGTGGGGCTGGGCGACCGCTTGATGCACAAGTCCAACGAGATGTCAGGAGGTCAGATGCAGCGTGTGGCCATTGCCCGCGCACTGGTGAACAATCCTGCGGTGTTGCTGGCCGATGAGGCAACTGGTAACCTCGACACGCGAACCTCGTTCGAGATGCTGGTGCTGTTTCAGCAGCTCTATCGCCAGGGCCACACCATCATCTTCGTGACCCACAACCCTGAGATTGCCGAGTACTCATCGCGCAACATCAACCTGCGCGACGGTAAAATTCGCGAGGACACGGTCAACACGAACATCAAGTCGGCAGCTGATGCCCTGGCCGCCTTGCCTAAGCCACAAGACGACTGAAGTGTTGAAAGTAAATAGTAAATAGAAAATAGTAAATAACAAAAGATGAACATCACCAATCTTTTCAAAGTAAGCCTGAAGGCTGTGGCCAACAACAAGATGCGCTCCTTTCTGTCCATGTTAGGCATCATCATCGGTGTGGCAGCGGTCATCATCATGATGGCCATCGGACAGGGTTCGAAGGAGAGCATCCGACAGGAGCTGTCGACCATGGGTACCAACCTGCTCACCATCCGTCCCGGTGCCGACATGCGAGGGGGGGTGCGCCAGGATCCCTCAGCCATGCAGACGCTGAAGATTGCCGACTACGAAGCCATCCTGCGCGACAAGAGATATGTGACGAAGGTATCACCCGAAGTAACCGCCTCCGGACAGGTCATCTATGGCAACAACAACACTACGACATCGATGTACGGCGAGTCTACCGACTACCTGGACATCAAACAATGGGTGATAGAGGACGGCGAGTGCTTCACCGATGAGGACATCAAGAAAGCCGCCAAGGTGGTGGTGGTGGGCCAGACCATCGTCAACGAGCTGTTTGGCGAGCATACCGACCCGATAGGCAAGACCATCCGCTTCAAGTCAATCCCCATGCGCATCGTGGGCGTGCTGAAGTCGAAGGGCTACAACTCTTGGGGCATGGACCAGGACAACGTGATGATAGCCCCCTACACCACGGTGATGAAGCGCATAGCCGCACAGACATGGCTCTCGAGCATTGTCTGCTCGGCAGTCACTGAAGAACTGTCGGACAATGCCATCGAAGAGCTGACACAGACCCTGCGCAACAGCCACAAGCTGAAGGGCGAGGCCGTAGACGACTTCACCATCCGCTCGCAGGCGGAGATGATGGAGACCATGTCGTCAACCATGGACACCGTGACACTCATCCTCGTAGTGGCCGCAGCCTTCTCGCTGCTGGTGGCAGGAATAGGCATCATGAACATTATGCTCGTATCGGTGACAGAGCGCACCAAGGAGATAGGCCTCCGAATGGCTGTAGGAGCCACCGGACCCGTCATCTCGATGCAGTTCCTCATCGAGTCGGTGCTCATCAGCGTCACGGGCGGACTCATCGGCATCTTCGTGGGCTGTTCGGCCAGCGCAGGGCTAAGCTCGTTCGGCATGCCCTCCAGCGTACCAGCATGGAGCATTTATGTGTCGTTCCTGGTGTGCGTCTGCATTGGCGTACTCTTCGGATACATTCCTGCACAGAAAGCAGCCAACATGGACCCAATAGAAGCCATCCGCCATGAGTAAAAAAATCGAAAAGACAGAGGAGATCAGGAGCAACAAGAAGCTGAAACTGTTTCTGCACCTGGCCTTCTGGGCCTATATGTTCCTGTCGCCCCTCACCTTCATGAGGGGGCAGGGTGTCACATTGGCTCAGTACCTCATGAGCTGCATGACACCCCTGCTCATGATGGTGGTCTTCTATGCCAACTACCAATGGCTCACACCACGCTTCTTTGTGGCTGGCCGCCACCGTTTCTTCATGCTCATCAACCTGCTGCTCGTGGTAAGCCTTGGCGTGGCACTGCACTACTGGATGATACTCTACGTGCAGCTCTACCACCACC
>AUXO018327708.1_pt1 | contig 11706 bp, 16 predicted proteins | sample 768731 | NCBI WGS metagenome assembly AUXO01 (sample SAMN02715735, study PRJNA202380) | gut metagenome | biome: sheep rumen | host: Ovis aries | place: New Zealand: Palmerston North | reverse complement strand
TCATCAGACCTCCTTTATGTTTATTATATTACACCTAGTTTATAATAATGTCAATAAAAAAGGGCAGAAAATCTGCCCTTTTTATTATTTTTTCTTTGCCTTAACCTTTTTAAGGGAAGCTGATATTTCCTCAATCTCAGTGAAGGCTCCCGCCCATTCAGCGTATTCCTTCTCTGAGAGCGGGCGACCTGAGTGCTTACCTGTTGTCTCCGCTTCCATGAATTACTCCTCTTTCTTTCCGTGAGCTCAGCTTGTCCAAGTTCTTCTGGGCAACCTCGCTGAGAGTCACACCGAGGCTTGAGCAAAGCTCAGAGACAAACCAAAGGACATCACCAAGCTCCTTGACAATCTCCTGCTTATGCCTCTCGTCAATGACCCCAGCGTTATCCCTGACTGCCTTGGCATATTTTCCTGCCACCTCTCCTGCTTCCTCAGCCAAGCCCAAGGCAGGGTAGATGTAGTTGATGTAATGCTCGACACCCTCTTTTGTGTCAATCACTTTTCCTTCAGGATAATCTGCTGTCTCATGTGCGATTTTCTGATAACCATTCAGTTGTAAGACCATTTTATACTCCTCGTCTGTAATTTACTTCCGTTGCTTTTGGGGCTGAATGTACAATCTCCCAGTCCTCGGCAAGCATGTCAGTCTGGCTCGCAAGCCAGCCTACGACATAAGTTCCGTCAGCTGATTTCATGTCAATGTGAGGAGCAATCCTGCACTTACAGCCAGCATAATAGTTCTTTGCTCCCTCATTACGCATGTTGTCTCCGTCAACTTCTGACCCTGCCTGCAAGGTAAGGAACATGCCTTTTTCGTTCCAGCCTTTCCTTGCCACTGTCTCACCTCTTTTCAAGGCAATAATAGCCATCCCAAAATCCATATATTTACTCCTTAGTCCTTAAACTTTTCAATGTCTTCTTTCGTCGCTCCCATGCTTACGAGCAGGAGAGTACAGTAGCCAATAATATCTGAGACATCATTGATTCTCAACGCTGGGGCGTTCTTGACCCTTCCGAGCTTGTCGTCAAGACGCACAAGAATGGAAGCCGTATTGGCTGGAACTGTCTTGATGTGCTCAGTGAAAATACCTATCGGGTTCAATGCTGAGTCACCGTACATCCTGTTCTTGTACAAAAGCAAATCTTTTGTTGCATCCACAATCTCAGCTATGCTCTCCTGTGACTTTGAGATTGGAACAGGAGCTTCCTGCAAGGGATTGTGCTTATTTTCGTCGCTGAGCTCTGCTTTACAGTCAGGACAGAGCTTACCGATTCCCTCAAACATTTTGCCACATTTTCTACACTTATCCATTTTCTTTTCCTTCCTCTTTTCCATCGTCTAAAAAATATACAGTAACCTGAGCAGAAAGAGCTGTTTCGTCTCTGCTACAATCCAACTCGATTTTACAGTCAGCTTGAAGAGCCATATTGCTTCCCTTAACGGCTTCATTAAGCTGTTCAAGTCTTTTTCCAACCTCAACAAGAGGTATACCGATTCTCTTGTAGTTAGATATATTAGCCATTTTTCTTTTCCTCCTAATACCTCATTGTGTTAAGGTGACTGTCTGTGGGATAGAACAAGGAGAAAATCTCGTTGCCTTCATCCAGAACGAACCTTGCCTTCTTGTCAGCACCAAGAACCTTCGTAAGCTGTCCATAACGGCATCTTGTTGAGGTCTTTTCCTCGGTCACACCCCTGCTGATTGCATCCAAGTCGTTGGCAAAGTAGCCCCAAACTCCTGACTTAATCGCACCTTCGGTCACGGAGTCGGCTGTCACGACCGTCCTGACCACATCCTTATGAAACGTCATAAGCTTTCCTCTTTTTGAATATATTACTCAAAGGCAACCTCAATGATTGCCTCAAGTTTCTCTGCCGTAAGCTCAGAGGGATTTATCTCCCTGAACTTCTTCACGAGCTTTTCCTTGTGGAGGAAACGCTTTACCTGCTCACCTGTCCAGATGTAGTACTGCTTGTCACTTCCCCTTGGTCTGAGAGTCCTTTTGGAGACAAGCTCCATGTACTTGTCATTAATCTGAATCTTGTAATAGGCGGAGGTCTCTCCCTTCACCTTGTATATTCCCTTTACTGTCTTTGAATAAGGCAGATAACACACTAAATACTCAGGCATTATGCTGAAACCCTCCCTTCTTTAAGCAGTTTATCACAGATATTGACAGCCTTCTTGAGGCTGTCCGAAGCCTTCTGCCAAGCCTCGTCGCTCTTGTCACGGAGCTCAATCCACTCAGTGACCTCTTTCGTGGAAGCCCAGTCATCACCAAGCTCTGGGCTCGCCTCCAGAGGCACGCGTAAGTTCGGCATGGCAGTACGCATAATCTCAGCCATACGATACAGGTCAATCATCTGCTCCTCAGTAGGCTCAAGGTAAGGCATGTTAAGCTCGTCATGCACTGTATTTGCCACTTTGAGCTGTTCCCATACACCTTCCTTGTAAGCAGTGATGATTGCCAATTTAAGGCACTCAGCTCCCGACCCCTGTGTGTATCGGTTGAGCATTGTATAGCTTTTTTTCTTGTCAAGAAGCCTTGCATGGCTTCCGTAGACTGTCTTAATGTAGCCTCTCTGTTTGGCAACATCACCTACAAGAGCAAGGGTAGGCTCTACGAAAGGCATGTGCTGGTGGTAAGCCTCTGAGATTTCCTCAGCGTGCTCCATAGTCCAGCCGAAGTTCTCAGCCATCGACGGAAGCCCCATTCCGAAAGAGACACCGAAGCTCATGTTCTTCGCATACTTTCGTGACAATCCTGTAAGGTCAACGACATACTGATGGAAGTCCATGTGCGGGTTCTCCCTGTACTGCCGTCTTACCTCCTCTCCAGATTCCCCACAGGCGATATTACAGATGAGACGGTACTCAATCTGTCCGTAATCAATCTTTCCGAAGACACAGCCCTTGCTTGCCTTGAAAAGAGCACGAGTAAGCTTCGGGAATGAGTATTCTGTTCCGTAAGCCTTGAACCCTCCCTTTGAGGGCACTTGCTGACCGTTCGGCATGACAGAGGAATAGCGGAGCGAGGTAGTGTCCGAAATCTTGAACTGAGGCTTGACCACAATCTCACCCTTGAAGTTCTGGCAGAAGAAACGGTTGTACTTATCCCCAAGAATCTTCGACTTGATTCCCACAGCGAGCTTCCAGTTCGCGATAAGGTCTACCTCTGGATATGCCTCCCTCTTGGACTCGAAGTATTTCTTGTCGATGTTCGGTGAGGCATTGAAAATAAATCCCTCTTCCCGAAGAAGCTCGCATGTCCGCTCTGACATTTCCTTCGGAACAAAGGCGACAGGCTTTCCCTTCATGAGTCGGAAGCTGGACACTGACTGCTTGGCTCTGTTGTAAGCCTTATCTGTCTCATCCCCATTATGGAACTTCTCACCGTTGTAGCCTGTGAGAGTAAGCTTGTATTTATAGGGAATGTTTCGGGAGTCCAAAAAGCTGGCGATGTCCTTCGAGGCTGTCACACGGAAGTTCGGCAAGTTGTATGTCTCGACGAACTCCTTATGCAGTTTCTCGATAGCCTCCGTAAGGATAGCAAGGTTCTTCTCCTTCTGCTCCGTGTCAATCGGGAGCCCAGTCATGGTCATCTGAAGGGTAGGAAGAATACAATCGAACTCCATCTTTGCCCGCTTGCACAAGTCCTGCTCCTTGAGAAGCGTGAGCTGTTTCCGCCATATCTTCACAGGGTTCTTTGAATCTCCTGATACGTACTCAACAAGCAAATCCCACGGAGTGTCCTTCAGGTGCTGTCGGAAGTCGCCTTTCTTGGAGATATTCTCATGAATCCAGTCCTCAATCCTTTCCTTGGTCTTTCCGTACTTGAGGTACTTCCAGCTCAACGTATCAAGTGTGTGCATGGTGTACTCGTCCAGAACTGACTCTGCCTGAAGCACGTCAACAAAAGAGCACTTGACTTCATAGGTAGCCATTCCATACTCATACAGAAGCCAGCCAATATCGTAAATCAAGTTTGCTCCAACAATGCAGACGTCAGGATTCTTTAACAGAGAAATGATTTCCTCATTCTGAAATTTTCTTGTCTGAACACCATAAGGACAGTTTTCATTGTTAAGCCCAGCAATTACTTTAACTTCATCACTGCTCTCAAAGTACAAAGCTGTGTTGAGGATATAGCCATGACCATATTTCCAGCTGTAGCCAGCAGTCTTCAAGAGTGGGTCAAATGTCTCACAGTCCAAGCCAATCACTCTTTTCATTTGTTTATTTCCTCAAATACACTATACAAGAGTCCTGTCGTACAGTCAAACAACATGACCTCAAAACCAAGTCCATGAGCTATTGTAAGCTCAAGTGAAGCCCCTTCACTGTCCTGCCAACCGTCAAGCAGAATTAAGCCCTGACATCTCGTGAGCTTCCGAATGTCTTTCCTCAAGTAATAGCTCCACTTCTTTCCGTCTTTCTCATGCTTGACAGGATTCAATACTTTAAGCCCACGCTTCCTGAGCTGATACTCAGCGTACGCAAACTTGTCTCGGAAATCAGGGTCATTTGTGACCGACCCACTCAAGTACCACTTCCTTCTCATTTAAGTTCTCCTCATGCTGTTATACTACACTTAGTTTATAATGTCAAGCGATAATTTAATCTTTCATATTCCTTATAAACTTTTCCCCAAAGAAACCAACACTGTTTGTATTCCTCTGGAAGAAGTTCCTTCATTTTCTCAAGCTGTTCTTTCAGCTTCATGTTGAATGGACAACCTTTACAGCCAGTTCTCTCAAAGTTGTATGGAGCTTTATAAAGCTTGCACAATTCTATCTGATATATATATATAGCCTTGTCAATAAAATCTTTGCTGACTGGAAACAAAGGGTGAAACTTGTGGAGTTTTCCTTCATTAAATACAGCACAACCTTTGACAGACTTCCTTACTCCACCTTCCCCTTTTGTTAAACCTGTAATTACAATCGGTCTGTCGTTGTCTTTTGACCATTTTTCTGAAATCTTTTTCTTCAGCTCCTTACAACATTTATCAGAGACTTTGAGTGTAAAGTCAGGTGTAAAGCAACGCTTTAATTTATCAGGACACTGAAAAGACTTTGCTTTGTTCCCGGTAAGACCAATGTAATCTGTTACTGTCTTGCAATTCCCACTTCGTTGATATGTGCTCAACTTCTGAGCAAACTCTTTACTCTTAAAAGGATAACCTTTTGTCTCTAGCATGTTACGAATATTCACAGAACTGTTATGAATGATAATTCTATTGTCTTCTTTTGCTTTATCCCTTACAAACTGCAAGAGAGCTTTATATTCAATTCCTGTGTTAAAAAACACACGAGGAATCTTATTGTCAGGAAGAGCTAAGTCCATAAGCTTTGACAGCACACAAGAATCCTTACCTCCAGAAAAGGATATAAAAGCTTTATGTTCCAAGTCATAGAGTTCATTCATACTCTTAATCTTTGTTATTCTGTCTGCTAAATTGAACTCAAACTCTGTCATATTTACCTCCTAAAAGTCAAGACCATTCTCATCTTTTATTGTCTCGAGAATCTTGTCATACCCTTGTCCGTTCCGTGAGTCGATAAGATACAAGTTTTGTTTAGTACGAGTCACACCGACATACAGAATCCGAAGCTCCTCATCAACATCACGGAAGATGTTCCCAGTGGTACGACCTGTGGTGTCGAGCATGATAGCCACGTTCTTGGCTTCTCCGCCCTTCACGTGATGTATGGTGCTCACGAGAATCTGAGGATTCCATTTGCACATCTCCTCGAGCTTCTGGAGTCCGTACTTCTCGATGTACGAGGCATAGACCCATTTCCTGCCCTCGGTGAAGAGGTTTGTGTCAGTGAAAGGCTGGCGGAAATCCTCGATTCCGAACCTACGCTGGAAGTCAAGCTTTTTCTTCTCATCCCTGTAGCCCTCAAGCCTGAACTTGTGGTAATCCTTCAGACGTTTCATGATTTCCCCGCCCATGAAGAATCCGTCAGCAATCCAGTAAGGAATAAGGTTCTCCTCCAGCATACGCTTAGGATAATCCAAGAAGCAGTTGTTGCGGGCAAGTATATACCACTGGCAGTTCTGCCTGTCATCCCTGATGCTCTCGGAGTCAATATAATCCCTAAGGTACTCCAAGTCTGGGAGCTGTGTTATCGAGCCTTCTCCGTTCTCGGGTCTGGGAACAGCCTTCTGCTCCGTCTTCTCACTTATGAAATTAGTGATTGCCACGGAGAGCTTATATACAGAGTAAGGAATCCTGTAGGACATGGAAAGGTGCTCGACAGGGAACTGCTTCGAGAGCTGAATCAAAAAGTCAGGTCGAGCTCCAGAATAAGTGAATATTGCCTGCTTGTCGTCTCCGACAATTACTATTTTCTCAGCCTTCGAGAAGGCTTTCTCTATTACCTTCCACTGCAAGGCGGAGATGTCCTGTGCCTCGTCAATGTAGACGACCTTGCAGGGAAGTGAACCGCCTTCCTGCACGTACTTTATGAGGCAGTCAAAAAAGTCAACTAGGTGCTCGCTGGCTTTATATTCCTCATATTTCCGTACAAGCTGGCGGTAATATCCTATCTCAATGTCAGCATCCGCAAGCTGACGTGAAGTGAGTGCCCCACTCCGCTCCATGTCATAGAAGTCGAGGTAAGCACTGTCCTTCGTAGGCTGAACCTTGCCTGTGTTCACCTCGCTTCGGTTCACGTTGTAGCCGTAGAGCTTGTTGAACTTACGCTGGTCAAGTCGACCAAACATCTGGTCAGCCTTCAGGTTGAGGGCATGGAACGTAAGCGAGTGAAGCGTCCTGAAATAAGGGAGCTCGTCAGGCTCAATCATGAGCTTTGAGCAGATACGCCTCAAGCCTTCCTCCGCTCCCTTTCTGGTAAAGGTCACGAAAGCAATCTCCTCGGGTCGCCTTGTCTCAAGCTCCTTAGTGACCTCATCAATAATCTTTCGGGTCTTTCCTGTGCCAGCGTTCGCAAGCACTACCCTTACGTCCTTGCCCTCAAACATCTTTTCCTCCTGCACTGTTATTTGAAAGGTCGTGCGAACCTTGTGAGCCAGTGCTCAAAATTTTTTTCCTTCTCTTTCCTTATTTTGTTTATGTCGTACGAATCAAAAACCTCGTGAGCTTTGTCTGGGTCGAAACCCATGTAAATCGTGTCACCCTCGATGTCCATGACCTTGTACTGGCTCCCCTCGATACGCTGGAGGAGCGCGCAGTTACTGTTCCTGTTCAGAAGCTCGTAAATCTTTTTTTCCATGCTTTTTCCCTGCCTTAAAGAATACGTCGAACCTTTTCAGGAAAAGGTACTGACAGCAGATAATGAACCTCGCAAAGAAGCTCTTCTTATGAGCCTCCTCTTCCATGATTGCCAGAACCTGAACCACGGTCTCAATCCGTCGGCTCACCACTTCTTTCGCTACTTTCTTTGCCCTAGAACTCATTCTTTTCCTCCTTTATGTTCCCGAACCTGTCCACGTCCGCAAGAAACTCCTTTCCGAGCTTCTGGCGGAGGTTGAACAGTATGCTCCGTTTATTGTTGTCCTTGTGCCCGCCCAGAAGCCATTCCGCAAGGAACCTCTTGACGGACTCAGGAAGATAAATCTCCCTGCCCTTATATTTGTACACGTTCTTGTCGAACCTGAAGTCGTAGTCTCCGTGACAGTAGCTCTGCATGTTGCAGTTGCTTATTATCTCCGAGAGCTTCAGTGACGAGGCATGGAGCACCACTGGCTCCGCCTTGAAGAATGACAGGAGGATTCCCCTGTCGTCCTTGTAGTCCAGCACGAATCTCATTACCCCCTTCTTTATGAAGGGAAAAGGATTCTCATGCTCCTTCAGTATGAGCACGGCTTCTGGAAGATATGACTCGTTGAGCTTTTCCAGATACTTCGTTCCCATGAGGACTACCTCATCGTGCACACGGAAGTTTTTGTTCCATTCAGCCTCAACCGTAACATCAACCCCGATGTCCGTAGCAAGGGCTCTGACCCGCTCAGCGAAAGCTGGCACGTCCGTAAGAAGGAGTGCACTCTTTACTTTCTTCAGCATATCTCCTCCTACTAGAACAGCTTTTCGGCGTCCTTCAAGTCCTGCTCTGTGTAAGGCTTCTCTTCCTCACCCTTGCTCTCAACGACCTCGACATTGCTTGCATCGCTCACGCTCTCAATCGTAAGCCCTGCCTTGTCACCTTCCTCCACTTCCATGACTCCGCAATAAGCCTCGTTGATGTCCTTATCCTCGACCTTAGACCAGCAAGGAAAGTTCACGCTGTTACCGAGAGCATTTACATAGGAAAGCATATCCTCCTTCGCCCCGAACTTGATAAGGGTCTCACGGAGCATGCTGTAATCGAAAGCAATCTTCTGGTTGCGAAGGTAATCGGAGAACCCGATATGTGTGAAGTAATACTTCGCGACTCCGTTCTCAGTCTTCCGTACGCACAAGCCCATACGAATCTGATAAGGTGTGTCACGTCTAGCCTGCTTGTTCGAGAGGTAACGGATAAACACATTATGAAGCATCGAGAGCTCAGATGTATCACTCTCCTGCTTGACCTCAACGTCCATGATGTTCGGAAGCACGGAGTTAAGGATTCCGTACCAGTCGTTGTTCGAGACCTGCATAGGAGCTTGGTTCAGAAAGCGGACGCACATGCGGGCGAAATTCTTCTGGTCAAGAAGGTAAGCTTCGTCCTTGAACACCACGTCCTTCCACTGCTCCTGACCCTGCAACCTCAGCTTCCAGATGTAGTAAGGCTCAGCCGTCATATACCTGTAGAGCTGACCGTAATCAACCCCTGTAAAGTGTCCTTTGTCTCGTCCAAGACCGAACTCCCTTTTCTTGCACTCGCTCTTGTTACAGAAAGAGTGGCATGGAATATCACGGCATCTGTATACGTACTCGTTCGAGCTGACTGAATTGCATATCTGCTCAACAACGCTGTCCTCAAGAGGACATTCAAAAGTCTCGTTTACCTGTTTTACGTAATCCTCAAAGCCTGCTCCGTACTTCTTCTTTGCATACACACCGTAAGAGAAGAGGAAATTGTTGCGTCCTGTGTCCTCGCCTCCGACCTCCTCAGAAAGAAGGATTCTCTGCAAGCACACTGGAGCGTCAGCATAAGGAAGCTTGGAAAGAGCCTCCTTCATGGTCTCGAGCTTGGTAAGATGTTTCTGTATGTAGTCCAGAGCCTCATGGAACTCAATCTTGTTTCCGTCCAAGTCCATGAGGTATGTGTAAGGATTTTCAGCGTTAAAATAAGGAAGTGTCACAGCCGAACCAAAGCCCTCAGCCTTGTCCTGCTTCGGGAAAACCTCGACCTTTCCGTTTCCATAAATATTGTCGAGACAAAAGTAATAAGCAATCTGACGGAGTATTTCACGCATGCTCTTGGCTGACACGGACTTCGTGAGCATGAGATATACATGGAGACCACCTGACTTGCTCCTGAACGGAAGCAGTGGAAGCTGGTACTCCTTTATGAAATAAAGCATTTTCTTGATTCTAGGCTTGTAATAATCAATATCGAGGACACCGAAGTAACATTTTCCCTCAGCGTTCACAGGACAGATACCTACCCCGAAGTCTCCCTCAAGATGAGACATAAGGAGCTCTTTGTCCACGCTACCTGAATTGTTCGTTATTTTCGTCTTTATCTTCTCACCTGCCGAAGGAGCTGTCTTCGGAAGCTCGTTTTTTACATAAGTATTGTTCTTGCCCTTAAAAAGCGTCAGAAATCGCTGAGCATCAATAGTACTAATCATTCTTTGCACCCCTAAGAATGAAATCTTTGGTTTCAAAAATAAAGCCCTGAGTGAGTGACTGGTTCACTCAGGGCTGGTTTACATTTTAACTTAACGGAACATTAAAATCCCATTTCATCATCGTCGTAGCTTTCCTCTGTCTGGGAAGCATCCTCAATCTGAGCTACTGCCTTAGTTGCAGGAGCGACTGTGGCGACCACGTGGTCAGCGACGAAAGTTCGGTTCTCATAAGCCTCGCGGATTGCGTTGGACTTCTTGAGACATTTTACAGCCATTGCCTTGTCTGTCTCGAGGAGCGAGCCAGCATATTTGAATCCGATGTCTGTCCATTCATTCTTGTCGTTTGAGACCTCTTCCTCAAAAATCTCGTAAATGAGTGTTGCGGATGTCTGTGAGCGAGGCTTAGCATCCTCCTTCCACTTACGCCAGATACGAGAGCCTGTGCTCTTGTAAGCGATGACAGCGTTCTCAAGTTCTGGATGTCCAAGGACTTCCACGCATACCCAGTTGACTGGCTGGAGGATATGTCCGTTCGGGAGCTGGCGGTCGAAGTAAGAGCCTTCAACAAGGTCGTAGCTCTCAGCCTGAGTTTTGTTCCATACACCGAAGAATTTTGCGTTCAGGTCTCGGCTTTCTTTCTCCTGATACAGTGTGATAAAAGCGAGAGGAACGACTTTGAGAGACTCACCGAGGATTTTCTTCTCTTTCTGCAAGAAGAAATCTCCGATTTTAAGGCCCTCGATGTAAAGGTCTGTCTGGCTCTTCTTGAGAGCCTTTGTTCCTGATTTTGCAAGCAAGATGTAGTCAGCCTTAACTCCGTCACCAGAGTTCTCGGCATCCTGATGTTTCTTGCCTTCTGCCATAAGCTGGGCAAGCTCCTCATCACTTACCTCAGCAACCTCTTTTCCTTCTACTTCTGATACAGCTTTCTGCTCTTCCATAGTTTTCTCCTTCTGTGAGCAACCAGCTCACGATGTATTTAATGCCCTCATACGAGGGTATCTGCCACTATAATAGACTCGGTATCGTTTGTCAAGAAAAAGCAGTTAAATCCAGACAGCCAGAGCTTAAAGGGGCAACCCCACTAACATAAGATAAACTGTCTGAATAACCACCGAAGCAGTCAAGGCAGAAGCGTACCACCGTTTTTCTGTCCTTTTACTTCTGGCTTGTGCCGTACGAGCACTTCTTGCAAGCTATCCAGCTTACAAAAGACCGCTTTTCCGCCTTAGCTCATCTTTTTGGTTGAAGGGCTGGGAGCTACCGACCTTCTTGTTGGTGGAAGGATTTGAACCTTCAAAGCTCGTCAAGAGAACCACCCTCTGCGTATACCATTTCCGCCACACCAACCTTCTTGGCAAGGGCAAGACTTGAACTTGCGCCCCACGAATTAAGAGTTCGTTGCTCTACCTGAACTGTGCGTCCACAGTCAACTTTCGTCTGAGCTACCTTGCCATGGCGAGGAGTTTTCCTAGGAACTCCTCAATTTGGAACATCTACAGGGCTAGCTGAATTGCTGTAGTTATAGTTCCTGAGTGAAAGTTGATTACAGTCTCTCATATACACTTACAATTTTTGAGACAAGACCGTTCTTCTTAACCGCGGAACGGACAAGACTTTAATCTGTTTACCAGCACGTCTGCCGACTTAATCCCTCGAAAGGGAACGCTGAAACAGAAAACTAGGTGAGAGGTGGACTTGAACCACCGACCAAGGCTATTCAGGTGTTCTATGCCTTCACACACCAAAGCTCTACCATCTGAGCTACCTCACCATAAAAACGACAGGTCTTATTCTTTGATTAGACGGACTTTCACCGCACGCCTTCAAGTGTGCCTATCAAGTAGCTACATACAATTAAATGTAGCCTCAGTAATACCCTAGCCTATATCCACGGATACTACCCCATAATCTGAAAGGTACAGATTGTTATACGTTCACGTAGCACAAGCCCCTT
>AUXO013838419.1_pt1 | contig 11706 bp, 12 predicted proteins | sample 768731 | NCBI WGS metagenome assembly AUXO01 (sample SAMN02715735, study PRJNA202380) | gut metagenome | biome: sheep rumen | host: Ovis aries | place: New Zealand: Palmerston North | reverse complement strand
TAATAAACTTAAATAAATATTTATAATCTTCAGCATCCAATAATATATCATTATTAATTTTTGCTCTACCAATAGGATCACAATTTATTACACGCCAATCTTTAATCCCTAACTCTAACATTAATTTATATAAATCCTCTAATTGATCTATATTTCTCTTATTAGCAACTGTTGTAACTTGAAGAGTTTGTAAATATTTATTTTTTTGCAACAATTTAATTCCTGCTATTATTTTATCAAAACAACCAGGTACCTTTCTAAATTTCTCATGAGTTTCTTTTAACCCATCTATGCTAATTGACACAGTATCCATTTTTGTCTTTTCAATTTTTTTAGCTATATCTTTATTAATTAACATTCCATTAGTTGTCATTCCCCATCGATAACCTAAATCAACAGCATATTGCATCAATTCAAATAAATCACTCCTAAGTAAAGGTTCTCCACCAGTAACATTTAAAAGAATTTTTGTTGCATCATATGCATCAGCAACCTCTTTTAATGCTTTCTTCAAATACTTAAGTTCAATTTCATCCTTAGGAATTTTTTCACCACAACTACTTCCACAATGCTCACATTTAGCATTACATCTAGAAGTTACCTCCAGGAAAAAGTTTTTAAGAAATGGTTTCTCGCATAATTCCATTCGTCGGTCATAGTCTTTCAACATTTCTATTTTTTTTCCAACTTCGTATTCATATTCCATACTAAAACCCCCTTTTTTTATTTTACAATATCCAAATAATCAACATCTAAAACATTCATACCATCAAATGTAACTTTATATACATGAGGTGAATTAAAATTACCATCGACTATAGTTTTATCGTTATATGATAATATTATTTTCTTATCATAATTTAAACCAGATTCACACCAAGAACTTAATAGACATGTAATAGCAGTTGCATGACTAACAATAGCAATTCTATTCCCAGTTTCAAACATTAGAATATTTTTCATTGCTTCCACCATACGCTTTTTTGTTTGGTTTAAAGATTCTCCCCCTACTAATTTAAAATTATGATCTTTGGCTTGCAACCTTGCAAATTCATCCCAATCCATATCTCCCATATTGCCTACTTTTCGTTCATTTAAACGCTCATCTATATTAATAATAGTATTATTCTCCAGAGCTATATATTTAGCAGTTCCTAAAGCTCTAACATAATTAGAAGAATAAACAACGTCTATATTTTTTAATTCTTCACTTTTACTTAATTCTTCAGCTCTTTTTTCTCCACTTACAGTAAGAATACTTTTTTCATTATTCACCTGTGCGTTATCATGATTAACAATATATTTAATATTATTCTTACGAATTGATTCACTATGACGTATTAGATAAACAACTGTTTTTTCCATTAAGATATCACCCCCAACAATCCATAACTAAATATTGCCATGATAATACCTGCAAGTAAAACCCCAATCATAACAGAAATAATTGTTTCTTTAAAATCAAGATCCAAAAAAGAAGCAGCTAAAGTTCCAGTCCAAGCACCTGTTCCTGGAATAGGAATTCCAACAAACATTAATAAAGCAATAAAAGTACCTTTTTTTCCAATACTTTTTTTAAGTTTATTACCAGCTCTTTCACCTTTATTTAAACACCAAGTAAAAAACTTACCTATAACCTTCTTATCTTTACCCCATTCTAAAACCTTTCTCGCAAACCAATAAATAAAAGGAACAGGAATCATATTACCTATTATACTAACTATAAAAGAAGGTATCAAAGACAAATGATACACGTCTAGTGCAATAGGTATTGCTCCTCTCAACTCAATAATTGGAACCATAGAAACTAATAATATTATTATATATTTAAAAAAATTATTCATAATTCATCCACCTTGTTATCTTAGTATTGTATTTAAATTTTACCATTTATAACAAAATTATACCATAAAAAAAGAATGAATAATTCATTCTTATTTTTATTTTCTAGAACTTTGATCTATAACATACCATTTACCTTTGATTTTTCCAACGTAAATGTATAATTTTTTGTCATTATCTGAACCTTTTGCATCTACATTAACTGAATAACGAACAACTTTTTTTAGAGACTTTTCATTAATGTCATAATATTTTTCTAACATTTCAGCATAATCTTCTACATCGTCTTTATCTAATTTCTTACTATTAACGATTTCATAAGATTTATACTTAACGTCACTATCTTTTATATCTTCAAAAGTATCTTTCATTTTGTCAACGCATTCATCAACATCATCATAAACTGATTCTACAATATTTTTATGCATAGCTTTACATGATTTCTTTGCGTCCATCTTAATGTAATAAGCTTTTGTATATGATTTAACAGCTCTCTTTGGTCCACCAAATACACAATTAGCTAGTATTACAAATACAACTATAACTAAAACCGCAGCTACTCCACAGCAAACTGCCATTAAAGTCTTATCAGTTTTAACTTTTTCGATAAAGTTTGTTGCTCCTTCCTTAACATTCCCTGCAACTTCGGCTGCTTTAGCTTTTGCTGCTTCAGTATTAATTATTTGTTCGTTTTTAGGTTCTTCAACTTTGTCTGCCATCCCTATACACTCCTTTTTCTATACAAATATCATAATACATAATAGTTAAAAAAACAATAAAAAAAGACTTATATTTTTAAATATATAAGTCAATCATTTTCTTTTATTTACCCTCTTAATTCTAAAGAAGAACGTAGTTCCCTGTCCAAGAACACTATTTACACCATAATCAAATTTATGTTTCTCCAAAATTGATTTTACAATAGACAAACCCAAACCAGTTCCAACAGCATCTCTCTTATGGTTTTTTTCATTCTTATAATAGCGTTCCCAAATATTGACTAATTCTTCCTCCTTAATACCTTTACCAGTATCAATTACTTCTACCAAGTAATCTTTTTTTGAAGGAGTAACCCTAATTGTTACTTTTTTATCATCACCAGTATAATTAATGGCATTATTAACTAAGTTATATATAACTTGATCAATTCTTTTTCTATCTGCTTTAACAAATATATTCGAAGGAATATCCAAAATAATTTTGTATCCTTCTTTATCTAAATATGTATATTTATTTATTATTTCATGTATTTCAAAAGCTAAATCAAATGTTTCAATAACTAATTCGTCTGTTGATGATTGCAATTTAGATGAAACCAATATATCTTCAACCAAGTAATTTAATCGATTAACTTCAGAAATAATTATATTTAAATCTTCTTCTCTCTTTTTTTTATTTTTATAAGAGATATCTCTAACCATTTCGGCATATGCTTTAATCATCGTTAATGGTGTTTTTAAATCATGAGAAACATTTGCCATCAAGTCTCTACGATATTCATCCACTTTACTAACTTCTTTTCCCATATAGTTTAAAGTATCAGATAATTCATCAACTTCTTTAATTCCATAATGTTCAAAGCCTACATCATAATTACCTTTTGCTAACTCTTTAGCTTTGGAATTAATATTTAATATCGGTCTTGCCATTCTATTAGCAAGATATAAACTTAATAATATAGAAATCACAACAACTATAGCTGTAATATACATTAATTGTGTACTAATTGTTGAATAATTTTTATTTACATTAGTTAATAGAGTAAAAATAAAGACCGTTCCTTCTTCAACATTAACTTTATAAAGTAATGCTTTAGATTTATACTTTTTAACTTTAAATATAGAACTACTAACATCATTATTATCTTTTAATAGCTTTTCCTTATAATCAACAATTAATTGATTGTCTTTTCCTAATAAACATCCCATTATAGTATCATTGTATAAAATAGATTCTCCATCCGCTTTATCATATTCAATACACACACTATTACTATAAACAATTCCTCTAAGATAATAATTAAGCTTTTCAGGCTTAACATTAGGAATATGTTCTATTATCATTTCGACATCATTAGTTTGAAATCTCTCATAAAGATATCTAGAAATAAAGAAATTAGAATGCCACAATAACAACAATATAAAAACTGAAAAACTCACTAAATAAAATAAAGTCTTATACTTTAATCTTGTACTTCTATTCTTTAAATTCAAATTTATATCCTATCCCTCTAACAGTTTTAATATATTTTCCATAGTTTCCCAAGTTTCTTCTCAATGTTTTTACATGTGTATCAACTGTTCGATCATCGCCAAAAAAATCATAGCTCCAAACATTAGATAATAGTTGCTCTCTTGACAAAGCAATATTATTATTCATAACAAAATACTTCAAAAGTGCATATTCTTTAGGAGTTAAATCTATTTCCCTTTTTTCCAATAAAACACTATGTGCTTTATCATTAATTACTAATTCACCTATTTTAAAAACTTCATTTCTTCCTTTCGCTCTTTTTAATACTGCCTTAATTCTAGCCACCAATTCTCTAGGACTAAAAGGCTTTGTAACATAATCATCTATTCCAAGTTCAAAACCAGCCAATTTGTCATATTCATCACTACGAGCTGACAAAACAATAAATGATACTTCCTTCTTCGCTTTGATTTCTTTAACAGCCTGAATTCCATCTTTTTTAGGCATCATGATATCCATAACGATTAAATCATAATCTTTACTTAATGCTTTTTCAACAGCAACTACACCATTCTCTGCCTCATCTACAGAAAAGTGCTCTAAAATCAAATATTCTTTAATAACATCTCTAATGAGATATTCATCATCAACAACAAGTATTTTCATATAAAAACCTCCTGGCTAAATTCTACCTAAGATGTATGAAAATTTTGTGAAAATTTTCACAAATAAAAAAAGAAAAGAGAACTAATTGTCCTCTAATTTAACATTATGATATATATCAGTAACATCTTCTATTTCATCTAACAAATTATATAATTTATTAAATGTTTCCAAGTCTTCTCCTTCTAAAACAACCAGATCTTTCGCATACCAACCAGTTTCATCAATATCAAAATCAACATCTGGTATTATAGATTCAACAATTTCTTTCATTTTTAAACCATCTTGATACTTAACAGAAATATTAATCATACCATCTTCACTATCATATTCAACAGGTTCAATAGAAGCATCCAATAAAGCCATCAATACATCTTCTTCTTTATCAGATTTAAAACTAACAATTGTTAAATTGTCATAATTATATGAAACAGAGTTATTAACTCCTAGACTTTTCTTCATTTTATTAAATGCTGCTCTTACTTCACCAACTGTACGATTTACATTATCAGTTAATGTTTTAATCATAAAAGTAGAAGCCCCAGGACCGAAACCTTCGTATATTATTTCTTCATATTCGTCCTTGCCTGCTCCTTTTGCTTTCTCTAAAGCTCTATTTATAATATCAGCAGGAACTTGTTCCTTCTTAGCTTTTTCTACAAGATGTTTTAATGCACTATTAGCTTCAATTTCAGGAACACCTCTTTTAGCAACTAAATATATCTCTTTTGCATAAGTAGAATATATTTTTCCCCTTGCTGCTCCCGTTTTTTTAATTCTAGCTTCTCTAACTGCATAAGCTCTACCCATAATTACACCTCTCTTAATTCGCTAATTATTATACATAAACCACATAAAAATTAAAAGAAAAATTTCAATTCTCTAACAAATTTATATATAAAATGTTTACTATCATTATTACGATATTTCTTACTCATTTTAATTATATTATAAACATCATAATAACTTATTTTGTCTAATTCTAAAACATATTCCATTGCTTTAATGCAAGCAACTTTTATAGATTTAGTATCAAAAAAATTCATTACTCTTTTCATCAATCTCTTGTCTATTTTTCTTGTAATAAAATTATAATACTGTATACTTTTCCATTTAAAACAATAACGATATCCATCCAAATGTTTTACTAATCTTAAAGTATCGTAAAATCCCATCATTATATTATCTCTAATAACGCTTTTATCTAATTCAAATATTAGACCATTATTTCTACTAGGCTTAATATTAATTATTTTGGCATTTGTATTCTTTAATTTTCTATGAATTCCGATTCCTCTAACACCTATCACATATAACTCGTTATATTTTTTATCCAAAAGAAGTTTTGAAGGAGAATTATCATAAAATCCACCATCAATATAATAATGATTATCTAACATTCGTCTTTGTTTAATACCAGGGAAATAACAACTAGCCATTACATATTCAATCAATTCTTTTTGATTTCTAATTTGGTTTTTATAAACATACTTTGGTTTAAACTTACCTCCAGATACTTGAACAGTAACTAAACCAAAATCTTTTTTAGAATTAACTAAATCTTCATACTTAATGATATCATTAGCAATTTCCATTAATCCTTCATACTTAAGTCCTTTATTTTTAAGTACGCCACCAAGCTCAAAAAGAGCTTCCTTAATTGTATGCATACTTTTTTTATTAACATTATAATCAATTATAAATTGTTCATCTAAACCTAAAGCCTTAGACAAATCCAAATTATACCAAAAATCTAATAATTCTCGATATTTTCCACAAGCCAATGCAGCAGCATTAAAAGAGCCAATAGAAGTTCCAACGAAACCATCAAATTTAATACCACATTTTTTTAGTGCATAAAAAGCTCCTATTTGATAAGAACCTTTTATTCCACCACCTTCTAAAACCAACCCTCTCATTTTACTTACCCTTTTTTACTTTTTTTGAATAAATAAGTACAAATGGCAATGCAAATAATCTAGGAAAAATTCTTTTAAGATTCTTCTTATATTTATTTAAACCTCGGTAATAAACATTTAAATTTTTACTTCTAAAATGTAATAATTCTTCCAATTTGTCAGAATCTTTATAAAAACCACCATTATAATTCTTATCTGCAAGAATATAAGAAGATAAAAATCTAACTGACAAACCATAAGTTTTAAAAACATTAATTAAAAAATTATAATAGTTATCTCTATATTTTTCTCCACCAGAAAGATTATATATTTTTTTGTTCATCTCTTTTTTAAATTCAATTGATTTAACAAATGCATATCCCGCATCCTGTGGTGTCAAAAACTCCATTGTTGTATTTGGCCTTACATTATATATTAATGACTCCATACAAGGATCAGAAGTAATATATGCTAATCTCAAAATACTATAATTTTTAATATTCTTTTTAATATATTCTTCAGCATCCAACTTATATTTAGAATAATAATCATTTTCATCTAAATTGCCTTTTGTTTTAACATTTAAATTAACACTATTTTCTTGATATCCATAAACAGATGTTGAGGAAGCAAATAATAAATAGCAATCAGGATGATAATCCTTAATTGAATCAACAATTTGAATCGTACCTTTATAATCTATTTCTTTACACAAATCATCTCTAACGTTTGCTAAGTGAGGTAAAACACCAGCTAAGTGAATAACAATATCATGTTCCTTAATAAGTGCATCAATTAAAGCAGAATCGGTTACATCTCCAAAAACAATATTAATTCTTTTTCTAAAACGTTTAAGTCTTTTATAAACATGTTTATCTTTTAGTTCTAGTGCTGTAATGTCATACTTTCCCTCACTAAGTAAAAATCTAATTGTTTGTAAACCGACAGCTCCAGCAGCCCCTGTAACCAATACTTTCTTCATTTTATCACCTCTCTTACCATATATATAATATCACAAAATACTAATATATTTCATCACTACTAGTCGCATTTAACGAAAAAGAAGCAAATTTTCCCTTAATATATAGGGGATAAGCAGCAGCACCAATCATTGCTGCATTATCCGTACAATAGGCCATTCTAGGAACAGACAACTTAACTTTATATTTATCGGCAACCTTCTTAATCTCTTCTCTTAAGTAATTATTTGCAGAAACACCACCAGCGATTACCATATTCTTTACTTTATATTTTTTAATTGCAAGTTCTGTTTTTCTAGCTAATTCATCAACAGCGACATCCTGAAAACTTCGAGCCAAATCATTCTTTCTGATTTTATTTCCTCTTTGTTTTTCATTATGAACTAAATTAATAATAGAACTTTTAAGTCCACTAAAACTCATATTAAATGAATCATCATTCATAGGAATTGGTAAATCATAAGTATGCTCCCCTTCTGAAGCACATTTCTCTACATTAGGACCTCCTGGATATTTAATATCTAAAACCCTAGCAACTTTATCATAACATTCACCAATAGCATCATCCAAAGTTCCACCAATTTTAACAAAATCATAATCACCCTTCATTAAAATTAAATCAGTATGCCCTCCACTAACAACTAAGGCTAACAAAGGGAACTTCATTTGTTCTTCTAAATTATTTGCATAAATATGTCCAGCTAAATGATTAACAGCTATTAAAGGTTTCTTATAGATAAAAGAAAGAGTCTTAGCGAACTCTACACCTACTAATAAACTTCCAAGTAAACCTGGTGCATAAGTAACAGCAATTGCATCTATATCCTCCATTTTCATATTAGCTTTAGTTAATGTTTCTTCCAAAACCATCGTAATATTCTCTGTATGCATACGGGATGCAATTTCTGGTACAACCCCACCAAACTCTGCATGAACATCCATTTGTGTTAATACTGTCAAATGAATACACTCACAACCATTTTTAATTATCGCCATACTTGTTTCATCACAAGACGATTCAATCGCTAAAATATTAACATCTTTCATTACATATCACCTTCTTCATAACTATGGCATCTTCGTCACCATAATATTTTTTTCTTCTATTGATTTCAACAAAGCCACACTTTTTATACAAATTAATCGCCGCGTTATTGCTTTCTCTAACTTCTAACATTATCTTTTCTACATCATCATATAATTGAGAAATAAAATCTACTAATTTACGACCAATTCCTCTATTCCTCTTGTTAATATCTACAGCAATATTAACTATTTCTAATGTCTCAAAAGATTTAGATACATGAATAAAACCAACAAGAAAGTTATCATCATAATATCCGTAAACATCATCTGCTTTAGAGCCTATTAAAGAGGCCAAATCAAAGAGATTCTGGAAATTATCATTTACGAATCTACCAAGTTCATTAAACCTCTCTACATCGCTTAAATCTATCTTATTTACCATTTAAAGCACTTATTCCTTTAACATATAACGGTTTAGCTTCATGAGGATTAATTGGTTTTATTTTTTTAACTAATTGATACACTTTATTATAATCAATTTCTATATCGGAAATAACATTATGTTTACTTACATACTCTTCGAAATCAGAATTCTTTAAATATACAAAATCTTCTAGCTTTTTATTATTCTTATCAAACACACCAACAAAAGCCCCATTCTTATCACGTAAAGCTGCATATTTCATTATGTCCTCAACACTAACAGCAATAACACTCAGAGAATCTATCACTTTAAGTGGAACCCTTAAACAATATGCAATAGTTTTTCCAATAGTAACAGCAATCCTTACACCCGTAAAAGATCCAGGCCCATTAACAACTATAACTTCACCAATATCCTTAACATCCAATTTAGCTTCATTAAATAAAGACTCTATGATTGGCATGGCTATTTCACTATGCTTATTCTTAGATTCTACATCTTTCATCTTAAATACTTTTCCATCTTTATAAATAATAATTACAACATTTTTATCATGAGTATCAATAAACAAACTATACATATTTATCCCCTCTTCGTGCCATATTATACCACAATTAAACCAAAAGAAAAAACTCTTTCGAGTTTTAAAAAACAGAACTACATAAATCTTCGTATTGACTTCCACGCGGAGTAAAAACCAATACTCTAGTATTATCATCAATAACTTTAAATTTAACATCCAATCTCTCTTCAGGCAATCTATCTTCAATCATTTCTGGCCATTCGATAATACAAACACCTTCCATATTTAAGTAATCTTCAATACCAATATCATTGTTATCATCAAGACGATAAACATCCATATGATATAATGGCATTTCCCCGTCAGGATACTCTTTAACTAAACTAAATGTAGGACTTGTAACTGTTTCTGTAATACCTAGTGCTTTAGCAAATCCTTTTACAAAAACTGTCTTTCCACTACCTAACTCACCATCTAAACAAATAACCATTCCTGGGAATTTTTCACTTTCAATATTTTCAGCAATTTCCATTGTATCTTCTTCGCATCTTGATGTTATTTTAAAATTCATTTTTTATCACCTAATAAGATTATAACAATATATTGTAAATGTTTGCAAAAAATATAGTTAATTTTACAATGATTAGATATTTTTCTAACACTGTTTCATTAAATTATATATTTATTTATAAGATTCTCCAGTATAATGTAAGCCCTCCTCCGTACCAAAATTACTTCCTACCTGTGAGTAAACATCACAATAGGCAACTTTACTGGCTCTAACTCCATTTTTGAATTTAGAGTTAAAAGCTTCAATATTAGCATTCTTAGTACTATAACCATTCTTTGCTTCTATTGATTCATTAACAGGAGTAACTGAAACCAAAATTATTTTATGATCTTTCCAAGAACCAGAAACAAGTTCATTATACTTACTTATATATTTATCTATATCCGAAAGAAGATAATTTCACCCATTAAATAATATATTAACTTTGTTCCTTATGCCAAAAATAGTTTTCTAACATCTTATAAGCAGCTTCCATTCATAATTGTTTTCAAAGAATATCATTTTCTTTCTAAATTACCAAATCTTTCAGCAGCCCAACCACCAAAACCAAATTCACGTTTAACTTCAGCATATTCTTCAGCTTCAGAATTTACCATTTTCAAAACTCTTTTATAATTTCTAGTGGTTTGGAAATGACTTCCTCCATCATAGATTACTATTCTATCATCATATACCTCCCCAATTAAAACATTATGCCTTCCTCGACCCCAAGTACTTCTATTACTTTTATCACCAACTGGTGAATCAAAGAAATACATAACATCACCAGGTCTTAAATCTTTAAAACTAGTTACAAATGTTTTATTTGGAGTTACTCCAGGTTTTAAAACTCCAGCTTTATATAATGGTGCAGTCGCTGCAGGACCACATTCTGTTGCCATTATCAAGTTACTATTTTTTCCTGCACCAGATATTACCTCATCAAATCTTTGATCAAAATCAGAAGTACAACGTTCCGTTTTAAAATTTCCTGAATAAAAAGCATCATCACTATGTCCACTTTCTCCATAACCTACACCCCAGTTATGATAAGCATCACCACTACAGTAATCCATTCCATACATATACATCCAACCAAATGTATATTCTGCAACCTTTTGGAATTCAGATTCAGTAGTAACATTTAATTCCTTACCATAGTATTCAGCAAAGACGCCACCTAAACTTTTAGCATAATTATCAAATCCTCCATATGACGCAATAACATTTCTAAAATTATTATAATTCAAATCATATAAATGCTTTTCAACAATTTTCAAAGTACCACACGAAAATTGAGATTTAACAACATCACTCGTACAACTAAAGTCTAAAGAGCCATGTAAGGATTTCCATTTTTCAAACCATACCTTTTTAGCTGCTTTTTTCTTCTGTTCATTGTCATAAGCTTCTTTTAACTTAGCTTGATCTTCTTGTTCTTGCTTCTTTTTCTTAGCTTCTTCTTCTTTTTCTTCTTTTTCTTTTAGAGCAGCTACTTTTTCTTTAGAAGCTGATTCAAAACAAGCAATAAAATTTACATCTGATGCATTTACTAAGTCAAATACATAATTAGTTAAGGCTGGTAAAAATGCTATTAATAAACCAGC
>AUXO015809513.1_pt1 | contig 11707 bp, 5 predicted proteins | sample 768731 | NCBI WGS metagenome assembly AUXO01 (sample SAMN02715735, study PRJNA202380) | gut metagenome | biome: sheep rumen | host: Ovis aries | place: New Zealand: Palmerston North | reverse complement strand
GAATATATGACGAAAATGAGCTTTTGGTTAAACAATGATTATGTATTAAAACAATTAGATTGTATTGATCAAAAGTAATGCTTGATCTCATATACTCCAACTGCTATAATGGGAGTACAAAAGTAGTTAGGAGAGAATTATTTGTGGAAAAGACAGTTTGTGAGTTATTTGCTGGTGTAGGCGGATTCCGTTGTGGCCTAAATAACATTAAAGAGAGTGTTGTTTATTCTCCAGAAAACAATGCCAAAGAAAAATGGCAAACAGTTTGGTATAATCAATGGGAACCTGCAGAAAAGAGTACGCAGTATGCTCATGATTGTTACAAATATCATTTTGGCGTTTGTCTTGATAAGAATGGTAATGACACTACAAATATTGACATTGAAAAAGTTAATAAAACAACCATTCCTGACTTTTCGCTACTTGTAGGAGGATTTCCTTGTCAGGATTATTCAGTTGCTTCATCTTTGGCAACATCTAAAGGGCTAGAAGGGAAAAAAGGAGTTCTGTGGTGGTCAATAAGAAAAATGATTGAAGTCAAGCAACCACCATTTGTTTTATTGGAAAATGTTGATAGATTGCTTAAATCTCCTGCAAGTCAAAGAGGTAGAGACTTTGGCATAATGCTTGCTTGTTTTAGAGATGAAGGCTATACAGTTGAATGGCGGGTTATTAACGCTGCTGAATATGGCTATCAGCAAAGAAGGCGTAGAACATTTATTTTTGCTTATAAGAATACAACTAAATATGCTCAGCATATTTCAGATACAATTGGTTATAGTGAAGATAATGACAGCAAGTCTGCTATTGCAAAGTTACTGGGAACAGAAGGATTCTTTGCTAGTACTTTTGCAATAAAAGCTATTCAAGAGAGCAAGATAAAGACAACTTCATTATCTGAAAACATTGGTGATATTTCAGATTCATTTCAATTTGGTTTTGAGAATTGTGGTGTGATGAAAGATGGTTTAATCTATACGATAAAAACAACACCAAATTATTCTGGAAAACAAATTACTTTAGGTGATGTAATGGAAACTGGTGATGTTGACGAATCCTATTTTATTCCTGAAGAGCAATTATATTACACGAATCCTGAAATAAATCGTAGTGATGAATCACAAGGAAAATTACCGATTCAACAAAGAAAGACTTGGCAGTATCTTAAAGGCGCTAAGAAGCTTTTAAGGAAATCTTCTAATGGACACGAATATATATATTCAGAAGGTCCAATTGCAATGATTGATGAAGAAGATAAGCCAGCTAGAACTATGCTTACATCAGAAGGATCTTTCAGCCGCTCCACCCACATTGTTAGGGATAGAAAAACAGGACGTATTAGATTATTAACCGCAGAAGAAGCAGAAAGAATTCAAGGGTTTCCTACAGAACATACAAAATATTGTGATGTGAATGGAGAAGTTGTTGAAATGCCATTACGTAAGCGAAGATTTATGATGGGTAATGCATTAGTAGTTAATTTAATAAGTGATATGGAAAAGACACTTAGCAGTATCATTGATGCTGAATAAGTGTCTTTTATTTTAAATCTATTAAAGATGTTGGTGAGTATAAGACAAAAATTGGATTACCTTTAACTAAACTAAGCTTCTTTTGAATATGTTATTAATCAGGTGGTTGCAAGGTGTAGGTTTCAATGTATGCGCTATCCATTGAAACTCTTCAATTTGGGGAATATAATAAAAAGTATAGTTTAAACTTTTTAAATAATTTGATGTAAATTTGACATCAAAAGAATCTACTCAGCAATTAAATGTTTTTCAATGAAAAGGACCTTTCTTCTATAAAGAAATAGGAAAAATAGATGAGTTATATCAATAAATTGGTTAAATTCAATAAATAAAAATGTGATAATAGTGAGTAGTAAAAAATAATTAAAATAAACTACGGTTTATATGGAGAAGTTTCATGAAGAATATTTCAATAGTTAAATTAGGATTTTCAAAAAGAACAACAAATGCATTGATGAGGGCTAACATAATTACTCTTGAAAAACTCATGAGCTTGACTGAGTATGAATTGAGAAATATTCGGAATATGGGAGAGAAAAGTATTGCCGAAGTCTTGAAGTTTCAAAAGTCAGTAAAAAATGACGAGGATTATCTTGATTCGTTAATGGAAATTGAAGATGAGATGGATGTACAAATGTTTATAACTAAAGAATGGCCTGAACTTAAATATGCGGATTCAGATATGGTTTCTAATCGGATGAATCAGTTGAAGAATACTTCAATAATTAAATTGGGATTATCAACTAGAACAACAAATGCGCTAATGAAAGCTAATATAAATACTCTTGCAAAGGTTATGTGTATGTCCGAATATGAATTGAAGAGAATCCAGAATATAGGTACAAAAAGTGTTCAGGAAGTTCTTGAATTTCAAAAATCAGTAAAGAGCAATTTAATTGATTTGGATATACCAATGATGATTGAAAAAAATATAAATTATGGAAAGATGTATACACCTAAAAATTATACTGTTTGGGAAATTGCTAATCCTGAGGTAGATTTGGAAAAAGTAAAACAAATATTATTTATAAACGATAGTGGAACTCTAAAAGAAGATATAAAGATAAAAGAACTCAATTTTTCTGTTAGAACTCAGAACTGTCTGAAAAATAGTAACTACGAAAATATTTCAGATGTTGCAAACGAAAAATATGGAAAATTTGTAGAGATAAGAAATTTGGGCAAAAATTCGATTAATGAAGTTGTTCAATATTTAAAGGAAAAAACATATGTGATATTTCTTGGTGAAAAAATAAATGAAATTGCTCAATCAGTGATTGATACAATAAAAAATAGTAGCTTAGAAAGCTATAGTTATTATAAGGATGTTTTTTATCAGTTGAAATATTTGTTCAGCAAAAATGAAGACTACATATCTTCAATTTATAATCAAGAAAAAAGCATAAACTACTTAATCTATAATGAAAAATTCATTGATTTGATAAAGAATGATAAAACAATTCAAATGATTATTGATTGTTTCGTATTATTTATGATTGAAGAAAATAAAATGGATGGGGGAGTGTGGGAAAGCGATTATTTTCAAAACATTGGTTTGTATGAGCTATCCATCAAGAGACTGGTAGAAAACAAAAAGATAGAAAAAAGTAATAATGGTAAATATAGAAAATGGTTACCATGCATTGATGACTTTATTAACTCATTGCCTAACAAATATAAAAAAGTGGTTTCTATGAGACTAGAAGGCAAGACATTAGAGGCTTGCGGTGCGGAACTCAATTTGACAAGAGAAAGAGTTAGACAAATTGTAAATAAAGCTTTAAGAAAAAAGCCTCTTTTACGAGAAGATGAATATGCATATTGGTATCAAAGATACAAATTTAGCGAAGAAGCATTTTGTATGATTTTTAATGAAGTGAAGATAACTTTTAATTATCTTAAAGCTGTATATAAATATGGTGAAATAGATATAGAGTTCATGAATGCGGATGATCAATTAACAAAAACAATATATTTTAGTTTAAAAAATTATTTAAATAGAAATAGTATATTGTTAGGAGATGAGTTTGTACCTTGTAAGCGGGAAAAAATCTGTAGAAAGATTGCGGAGATGGAATATTCTGATAAAGATGCTCCGTATGATTTGTTTTGGGACAAATACATGAGTGTTTTAAAAGAGAAAAATATAGATGATAATGAAAAACTATTATTTCCATCACAAAGAGCTTTTGAAGCGCGGATAGAAGACAGCCCTTATGTTCTATCTAAATATGGCCGCAAATTTAGGTATTTTCCAATAGACGAGTGTGATGTGTTGGAACTGGTTCAGCAAATCCATTTAGAACAGTTTAAAAATGTAGAAATTTCAACTTTAAAACTATTTACAGAATATAAAGATGTAATGGAAGAGTTTAATATAAGAGATGAATATGAGTTACATAATTTATTGAAGAAAACTGAAGAAAAATGGAATCTTGAAAACAAATACGACGTGAAATTTACACGTATGCCATTAATGGCTTTTGGTTTAATAGATAGAGACCGCCAGGTAGAGAATCTGCTTTTTGCTGTTGCACCAGTGAGTATGGAAGAATTCTGCGAATATTATGAAATAGAATACGGGGTTTTAGCTCGCACAGTTGCTGCAAATTTCACCAAATCTATATATAAATACTATAACAACGGGATGTTCACAACTAGTCAGCCTACTTTTACACAAGAAGAGAGTATCTATATGAGGAATGTTCTTGTTGAAGATTTCTACTTTATTGAGGATGTTGTTAAAGTATTTAAAAATCATTTTCATAGTGGCGATGTCAAAGAAATAAATACGAAAACATTAGGTGAGATTGGATATCGGGTTTATACAAACTATATTGTTCGGTACAAATTTTCTTCAGCAAGTGAATATTTTAGGAAACTACTTTTAGAAAAAGACAATATAGATCTTAAAAAACTAGATAAGCGACTTGTTTATATACAGATTTTCAATAACACAGTTGATATACTGAGGTCTCAATATCAATTAATTGAATACGAAGATATGAAGTTTATTAGATTAGATCGTTTGCAATCAGTCTATAGCTTTGTAACTCTCGATTTTATTGAAAAATATGTTGATGATGCTATTGAGGCAGCTAATGGTATGGAATTTTTTACGGTGCATTACTTGGAAAAAAAGGGATTTACACACTTGGTTGAAAAAATTCAGCTAGGAGAATGGTTTAGAGCAGGTTTAATAAAAAATTCTAGAAAATTAAGATTTATAAAAACTGGTGGAAATATTATTTTTAGCTTAGGAGACAAACCAATAACTACTCTTGATTTCATAAAATATGTTTTAAAACCTAAAGAAAAAATGGATATATATGCATTTATTCAGTATATAAAAGATACTTACGGAGTTAGCTTATCAAAAGATAAACTGACTTATCTTATTAAACCTACAAGTATGTATTATGACTCGATAATGGAAAAAATCTATTATACGAAAGATTATTATTATGATGAAATATAAAGGAGATTGGGAATGAACTTATTAGGGGACGGAATAGCAAATGAATCTGTTCAACAAACAAAGCAGGTCGTAAAACTAACGGTAGATGGTGAGACATCAAATTACCCAGTATATAGAGTAAGACTGAATAATTTGTTTTTTAATGATCAAAATGATCGTATTGCTACTTGGATTAGTCAATATAAAGCGGAAAATGGTGAAGACTCTTTATCAAGAGAAGACCTAGAACATTATAATGATGTGATTCAATCATTCATTGAAAAAAGTAATCCAGAAAAGATAAAGCAAACTCAGGAAAACATTAAATTGGTGAATCAACAAAAATATGGAGTTGTACTAAATGATGGGCGAATAATAGATGGAAACAGAAGGTTTACTTGTCTAAGAAACCTGTCGAAAGATAGTGATAATTTTTCTTATTTTGAGACTGTTATTTTAGAAAAAGACTACGAACATAGCGCAAAACAGATAAAGATGCTTGAGTTACAAATTCAAATAGGTTCAGAGGAGCGCGTCGATTATGACCCTATTGATCGCTTAGTTGGTATTTATAGAGATATCGTTGACAGTAAACTACTTACGATTAAAGAATATGCTAGAAGTACAAATCAAAAAGAAAAAGATGTGAAAAAGGATCTTGAAATTGCAAAACTTATGGTTGAGTACCTAGAAGCTATTAAAGCTCCGAAACAGTATTATTTAGCTAGAGAATTACAGCTTGATGGGCCAATCCGCGAACTATATTCAGCACTAAAGAATATTGATGATGAGGATAAGAAACAAGAATTAAAATACATTGCTTTCGCTAATTTACTCATAAAACCAAATGAAGATATGACTAGATTTGTTCGAAAACTAAAAGATATTTCAAAATCTACATATTTAGATGAGTTTATTGAAAAAGAGGAAGATATTGCTGAAACAACATTAGATGATTTACCAGAAGATAGAAAAGTCAATTCTGAAGTTATCGCTAAAGTAAGGGCGGATGTGGAAACAAAAGATAAATTACAAAGTACAATGGATATTGTAAGTAATAAGGTTAAAGCTAAGGAAACGAGAGATAAGCCCAATAAACTGTTAAAACAAGCGATAAATTCATTGAGCTCTATTGACGCTCAAATAATAAAACGATTAAACGATGAGCAGATTGAAGATATAAAAGTTGATATTGAGCGTCTCGAAGAAGTTCTTAGAGGAGTTAAAGACGCAGTACAAAATGTTTAGAGATTTAAAGCTTAAACCGGTATATACATCTGATGAAAATAATATTTCAAAGGAATTTTATAATCCGGTGTTAAAGTATGCGATAAGTTTTGATAGGACTAGTGCATATTTTTCTGCCAAAGCTTTATCTATGTATGCGGAAGGACTTGAATACTTCAGTAGAAATGGTTGGCAATATCGCTTAATAATATCACATGATATTTCACAAGAAGATTATGAGGAAATAAAGAAAGGATACACAATAAAGAAGTCCTTGACAGAAGAACTCTTGAACAGATTAAGTGAGGAACTGACTACACAAGAGGAAATGCGTATTTCAAACTTGGCATTCTTTATTGCTAAGGGGACTGTTGATATCAAAATCGCCTTTAAAGTTTCAGGTATATTTCATGACAAATGTGGATTATTGAAAGATGCAGAAGGAAATATAATATGTTTTAGAGGTTCTAATAATGAAACAAAAGCGGCTATCGATATGAACTATGAATCATTTCAATTAACTTGTAGTTGGTTAGATTCAAATGGATTCTATTCTCAAGGCATTGCTAAATCTCAAGAAGAATTTGAAAAACTATGGAACAATCAAAAAGATGGTATGATTGTTATGCCAGCTGAAGAAGCAATAATAAATGAAATTATTAAATACAATAAAGGAAGAGTAATCGTGGAGGAAGTGTTATTAAAGAAAAATGCAATCATTCTTGATTATGAAGATGAAAGGCTTATTATGAAATCTAACATTGATTCATTAGATGTTTTGACCAATAAAATGTTTTTTAAGTCCAAATTGCTTCATAAAATCGAAAAAATTGAAGATGATATAATTTACTTCAATCAAGATTTGGTCTATACGGATTTTATCAATATAAATAGAATTTTAGAGAAAAGAATTCCACGATTAGGTTATGAATATTATGTTACTGATCGATTAAAATCGTATATAAATGAAAGAAATCTATACATTGAAAAAAGAGCTAATCTAGGTATTGAACTAAAAACAAATCCAAGTAGATTAGAAAATCGATATGCTGAATTTAAGAAGATTGTAAATAGTCAAATGGAACGTCACTTACGAGACAAACAAATGAAAGATGCATTTTATATGTGTGCAATGACGCGTTCTGGTAATTTTTCAGTACCAGGTTCCGGAAAAACATCTTCAGCATTAGGTGTATATAGTTATTTAAAATATAGGAATTTGGTAGATAGAATTGTAATGATAGGACCTAAGAATTCTTTTGGTTCTTGGATAGATGAGTTTAAAGCATGCTTTGGACAAAAACTAGAATTAAATTGTTTTAACATTCAAGATTCAAAACTGAACTCTCCAGAAGCAAAAAGACAAGCATTGAAGTATGATACTGCTAATTGTAATTTGTTTTTATTTAACTATGAAAGTATAGGTAATTATATTACAGAAATTAAGAATTTAGTTTCACATCGTACATTACTTGTTTTTGATGAGGTTCACAAAGTAAAAGCAGTACGAGGACAAAGGGCGTCTGCTGCGTTAGAAATATCAAAACATGCTGTATATATCATCGCGATGACAGGTACACCAATCCCAAATTCTTATCTTGATTTATATAATTTGCTTCATATTCTCTATAATGATGAATATAAGGAATATTTTGGCTTTGATGTAGCATTTTTACGTAAACCATCTCCTTCTGATATGGAATTAATAAATGATAAAATACAACCATTTTTTTGTAGAACCACAAAGAAAGAGCTACAGGTTCCAAATGCAAATTCGGACATTATTAAAGCAATAAATGTCAGTAATAGTGAACAAAAAATCTTTGAAATTATTAACAAAAAATATCGAAATAAGAAGCTTGCGTTATTCATTCGTGTTCTTCAATTGGAATCAAATCCTAGAATGCTGTTGAAAGCATTAGATTTAAAAGACTTTAAAAATGTTTTAGATTTGGATAGAGATATTGATGATATTGATTTTGTTGACTATACAAAAGATATTCAGTTTTTAATTGATAGCGTGAATATTACATCTAAGAAAAAAGCATGTATTAAGCTTACGAGTGAACTTGTGAGTAAAGGCAAAAAGGTAATCATATGGTGTATTTTTATAGATTCTATATTGAGTTTGAAAAGAGAGCTTGAAAGGATAGGAATAAAAGCAAAATATATTATGGGGGAAATTCCATTAGATGAAAGATTAACGCTAATAGAAGAATTTAAAAATGAGAAATTTGATGTTTTAATAACAAATCCTCATACTTTAGCAGAATCTGTATCTTTGCATAGTGTATGCCATGATGCGATTTATTTCGAATATAGTTATAATCTTGTTCATTTATTACAATCTAAAGATAGGATACATCGTTTAGGTTTACCAGAAAAACAATATACGCAATATTATTATATGCAAGATGTTTTTAAAACACCTTTATTTGAGGAATATTCGATGGATGAAGAAGTTTATAACCGTCTAATGTATAAAGAAGAGGTTATGCAAAAAGCAATTGAAAATAACGAACTTGAGCCGGTATATACACCTGAAGAAGACTTGGATTTGATTTTTAAACACTTATTTTAACTATGGTGAATAACATTGAAGTTTAGATTGATTGCTCAACTCTTTATGTGATTAGTAACTGTTTTTGATTTGTTGACTTATTAAAATATAATCCCTGTAGAGGAATTTAATCGTCCTTTTCTTAAGCAGGTACCTGACTTTACAACCATAATAAGGTTGTAAAGAAGGTGGCAATCATGGAAACAATCATTATACTAGGATATTAATATAATAAAAAATCATAATAACTTAATACTTGTTCTTTTATAAAACAATCTGATAATGCTAATTATTGTTTTGGAGGTTTTATGGATATTACGTTTACAAAAATTAAAAATCAGTCTATTTTTATGAATGGATTTGAAGATTTAAAATCAATAAATACAGGGAAAATAGAATTTAAAAAACAACCTCATACTAATGGTGGGATTGCTGTAATATATGCCCCAAATGGAACAGGGAAGAGTTCGCTTGCAAAAACGCTTAAATCTGAAGAATCAACTGAAGATATTGATTTTGAAGCGATTGCGAATTCCCAAACAAAAATTGTTCCGAACTCAAAAGCATTTCATATTATTGAAGATCAAATTAATAGAAATGTTATTCCTGGTGAAACATCGGATTATCTAATTGGTGAAAACATAAGACGTGAATATAAATTGAAAAAACAATTGAATGAAGATTTTAGAGATGCGTTTGAAAAAAATTTAGCCGTTCGTTTTAAAAATGAATATAAAATATCTAAGGTGAGAGATTATTATCTTTCAATTTTAAAGACTAGAAATGAAGATGCCTATAATTTTATTAAGGATATTGTTAATCAAAAATCTCGTGGGAAAGGAATAGATAGAGCAAAATTCTTGGATTTATGTAATAAACATAAGAATCATAATGATTACGTTGAATGCAAGGATGAAAACAAGGCGCAATTTATTAAGGAAAATGCAAATCTAATTAAAGAATTTAGATCTATTGATATTGAAAAAATTAAAATGAATTCAGATGTGGCCATAATAGAGCAAAACGATGATGCAATTCCATTATTAAAAAAATATCATGATTTAGATCACTGTGTTGTTTGTGATAATCGAGATTATTATCCAGAAACATTATTAAATAAAAAAGAAAAAACTAGAAAAAATATTTATAATGCATTAGATAGCGAAACCAAAAAAACCTTAGATAAGGTGGTGAAAAATAAAGCGCTTACCAAAGCGGATCCGTTTAATATAAAAAACTGTATTTTAGAGTTCATTACAACAGGTAAAACTCGAGAAATCAAAAAGCTTCAGGAGGAAATATCAAACTATATTTATGCTTTTTTAGACAAAATGATAAATACTCTGTATACGGTGTTTGATGATAAACAAACTCCCGATTTGTTTAATGAGTATTCTCAATTATTAGAATCACAGCCAAGTCTTGATAGTGAGGAGATATTGTTTATTGAACAGATTATTAGTGAAAATATATCACGAGACATTAGAGTGATTCGTGATGAAGAAAATGATCACAATTTTAAACTTATGTTGGATAAAAAGCCACTTTTGAATGTCGAAAGAGAATTAATGGAATTGAGTACTGGTGAGCAAAACTTTATTTCGTTAGCTTTTGCACTTTTATTAGCAAGACATTCTAATAGAGAATATGTGATTATAGACGACCCTATATCAAGTTTTGATTCGGTTTATAAGAATAAGATTGCATTTTGCATAATCAAATTTTTAGAAAATAAAAAACAAATAATATTAACTCATAATACAGATTTAATTCGCTTACTTGAAGTACAACTTAAGGATTGCTATAACCTATATATTTTGAACAATACAGAGAATGGAAAAAATGGATTCATCAAAGTAAAAAATGACGAAAAAAACATATTAATAAATTTACATGATTTGATTGCCCTATTTCAAAATAAAGATGGAATATTATCCTCAATAATAATTAATAAACGGTTATTTTTAATGTCGATGATTCCATTTATGAGAGGATATGCACACATTACAAATGATTTAAATGATAATTACACGAAATTATCTAATCTAATGCATGGATATAAACATGCTTCAATAGATGTATCAAAAGTATATCAGGATTTGTTCGGGTATAGATTTGATGAAGAAGAAGTATCAGTTGATGATATTTTAACGCTTGATTTTTCTAATTTAGAGATAATAGATAAAAATATATTTCCATTATTAGCTGATACTTTAGTTCAAACTTTAATCTATTATCATATACGAATGAAAGTTGAACATGACTTAGTAGAAATATTTAGTATTCAAATTAAGGAAGGAAAAGTCATGTTATTGACAGACATTATTATGAAAGCTTTTAATTCTAATCAGAGTAATAGTGACCAAGAAAAAGAAAAACTCAGAAATTATCGAGTATTCTTTACGTCTAGAAAAACATTACTAAATGAATTTAATCATTTTGAAGGTAATATGAATATTTTCCAACCAGCAATTGATATAGAGTCTTCAGCATTAAAACGAGAAGTACTTTCAATTACAAAAAAGCTTAATGAAATACGTAATAATTATACTTAAAAGAAAGAAATGATTATTCCTTAGTTGATTTAGCATGCCAGTGGTATTTATTTCATTGGTTTATTAGTTATATAATTTCTAAGTATAAACAAATTCTGTAAGAACAAATCTTGGTCAATTCTGTATTGCTTGATACCAATTATATTTGACATTTTGGTTAGTACACTTTTAAAAGTAGTATTGTTGATTTGGGAAGTTACTGCTAAAAAACAATTAGTTTTCGTAAGTGTTTTTGAAAAGCTGAGGGGTAAGAAGAAATATTTGGGATTTAATGTATCGAATGTGATTATCCTAATTTCTATCTTTCAATGGACTGTTCTGGTGTGAAGTCATTCATGGCGATCTTGTACTCAAGGAAGCAGAAGATGCAAAATGG
>AUXO015596442.1_pt1 | contig 11707 bp, 13 predicted proteins | sample 768731 | NCBI WGS metagenome assembly AUXO01 (sample SAMN02715735, study PRJNA202380) | gut metagenome | biome: sheep rumen | host: Ovis aries | place: New Zealand: Palmerston North | reverse complement strand
GCAGTTTGAGCCGCCTGTTCGTTGCCTTGATAGTTGATGACAACATCATAGCCATGGTGGGCAAAATACAGACCAATAGCCTTTCCGATCCCCCGGCTTCCACCGGTGACAAGCACAACCTTATTCATGTTTCCACTCCTTTTTTAATGCCAAAAAGTCTTCAAAGGTATTGATGCTGAAGATCTTGACATTTTTATCTGTTGCTTTGACAAATTTGCTTAAGGCATGCCCAGGTCCGATCTCAATGAACGTATCGACACCCTTGTCTAACATCGTTTGGATCGACTGAGCAAAACGGACACTGCTTTTGATCTGGCGAATCAACAATTCTTTGATCTCCGTTGTTTCGATTTGACCTGTGACATTAAAGATGACCGGGATCCGGCATGGTTGAAGTGGTACATCCTTCAATACATCCGCCAGTTTTTCACTGGCCGGTATCATCAACGGTGAATGAAATGCACCGGCAACCGATAATGGGATCATACGTCGGATCCCGTGTTTTTTCAGCAGTTCCCGAGCTTTTTCCAAGGCCGGCTGGGTAGCTGATAAAACCACCTGATTCGGACTGTTATAGTTGGCAATCACACAAAAATCTTCCCCCTGGCTAACAGAATCACAAACCGCCTGGATGGTTTCGATATCCTTGTCCAATACGGCCATCATTCGGCTGTTTTTTCCTTTCAGGGCTTCAGCCATGATCAGACCTCTTTGCCGGACAACCGTTAAACTGTCATCCAAAGATAAAGCTCCGGCATAAGTCAAAGCTGAATATTCTCCCAGGCTCAATCCAGCCACATAATCCGGTTGGATCCCCAGATCTGACACACAGGCAGCAATTGCTAATGAAGTAGCCAGAATGGCACATTGTGTGTACGCGGTATCATTCAAAGCCTCTTCAGGTCCCTGAAAACAGACCCGTTTTAAATCAAAATCCAAATGTATGGAATTATATACATGACGTGCCAGCTTCATCTTCTGATAAAAATCCTGGCCCATACCAACATATTGGGAACCTTGTCCCGCAAACAAAAAACCAACTTTCATTCTTGTATTCCTTTCGTTAGTTCTTCCATCAATTCGTGAACGCTCATCATTTGACGGATCCGTCCAACATTTTTTCCGGCAAAGACCAGTCCCTGACTGATGTTGCCCTTTACTGCTTCAATCAAAGCCTGCGTAATACAGTATGGTGTTGTCTTCGGATCACAGGATTTCAAGCATCGGATACAGCGGGTCACAGGATTTTTTTTATGATCCAGCCATTCATTTTTTATAGCTCTTCCCGGTAGCCCGGCCGGACTGTCGATAATAGCCACATCGTTAGGACCGGCTTTAAGAATGGCATCCTTAAAAGCCGGATGAGCATCACATTCATACGTCGCAATAAACCGTGACCCAATCTGCACACCGGCTGCACCGCAAGCCATAACCTCGGTAATATCGTGGTGGTTAAAGATGCCCCCAGCTGCAAAGACAGGGATATGCATGCGATATTTTTTTTCAAACCATGCCAGCATTTCCCTTACCTCAATTACAATATCTTTGACAGCCTTGTAGGTATAGCTAAGAAGCTCATCCTTTTTAAAACCCAGATGACCCCCGGCCTCGGCACCTTCAATAACGATAAAATCCGGCATTCTCTTATACCGTCGATCCCACATTTTCAATAAGATGTTACCAGCTTTGGCACTGGAAATGATCGGCGCTATCAAACTGGTCCCTTCCGGTACATACGCTGGCAGAGATAAAGGCAGACCGGCACCACTGATGATCGCATCATAGCCACATTGCACACTGGTGCGAACATATTCTTCATAATTACGGGCAGCCACCATAATATTGACACCTAAGAGTCCTTCTTTGCCGATTTGGCGTGCCTTATCCGCCTCAATGGCCAAGGCTTTTCGATTACAACCAATTGGATCCTGATAAAAATCCGGATCGGCATAACCGGGATGCGCTGCACTGATGACCCCCATTCCGCCGTCTTTCATGACATGGCCAGCTAGGTTGCCCAAGGAAATACCTACACCCATTCCCCCTTGGATAATGGGAACTTTCAATTGTTTATGACGCAGGCATACTGGTTTTAACATGGCAGATTCTCCATTTTTTCTTTGAGTTGATCAAACTGTCTTTCACTATCTTTCATGATTGAATCAAGTATGGACTGGGCCGGCTCGATTTTTTTACATAAGCCGGCGATCTGTCCCATCATGACAGAACCATATTTGATGTCCCCTGCATGGACCGCAGCCCGCAAAGACCCCAAGGTCAGCTTTTCCAGTTCTTCAAACGAACTACCTTTTTTTTCCAACGCAATATATTGCCGGCTCATTTCATTTTTTAAGATCCGGACCGGGCTGCCGATGTTTTGACCCGTGACGACCGTCGCTGTATCCGAAGCTCGTAAAACAGCTTGTTTGTATTTGTCGTGGATCGGGCATTCTTGTGCAGTCAACAACCGGGTACCAATCTGTACACCCTGGGCTCCCAGTGCGAAAGCTGCATTCATGCCCCGACCATCCGCAATACCACCGGCAGCCACGACCGGAATGGAGACGGCATCCACTACCTGCGGCAATAGAGCCATCGTTGTACTTTGGCCGATATGTCCCCCTGCTTCCATGCCTTCACAGATCAGAGCATCGGCTCCCGCTCTTTCCATTCGCCGGGCTAGGGCCACACTGGATACAATGGGGATCACCATACACTCACAGCGAGCCAGTTCAGACATATATACGCCTGGATTCCCCGCACCTAGTACAACCACTGGAACCTTTAGTTCTATGACCAGATCAACAAGTTGGGCCGCCTGTGGATGGGTCACCATAATATTGACCGCAAATGGATTATGGGTTTTTCTGCGGCATTCTTCAATTTCTTTTCGTGCCGTTTTAACATCCATTCCTCCTGTCGCAATGGTTCCCAAAGCCCCGCAGTTACTGAGAACAGCCGCAAAATTGCCATCTGTAATATTAGCCATCGCTCCCTGTATAATGGGATATTTTATATGTAATAAATCGTGTATCATACTTTTCCATCCTACCATTTCATAAATACAGCCCCACAAGTAAAGCCGGCCCCAAAGGCTACCATCACAATATTCATATCTGTACGAATCAGCCCTTGTTGGCATGCCTCGGATAACGCAATCGGAATGCTGGCAGCCGACGTATTCCCGTAGTTTTGTAAGTTTTTATAGATCTTTTCTTGTTCCAAGCCCAAATTTTTGGCCACACGGTCAATGATCCGTTCATTCGCCTGATGTGGTATCAGCCAGTCGATCTGTTCCAGACTTAAGTTCTGCTGTTCCATCAGATCTTTCACAGCCTTCGTCATGGCTTTTACCGCAAAGCGAAATACTTCACTGCCGGTCATATGCAAAGGACCTACATGATAATCCGTGATCCCGTCTTCGGTCATCAAAGGAACGGACTGTGCATACAAAGCCTTCTTAGTATCAGGATAATAGCTAGCCAATCCGGCCATTGAACGTCCTTCTTCTTTTTGGACCAGGCAGGCGCCAGCTCCATCTCCGAACAATACACACGTTGTCCGATCGGACCAATTTACGATCTTACTGAGAACTTCTGCTCCGATAACCAGGCCAACTTCTTTTTCCTGCAGCATCTTATCGGCAATCTGTAACGCATACAGAAAACCGGAACAAGCTCCGTTGACATCCAGGACAAGCACGTCCCCGGAAAGATCTAATTGTTGTGCCACCATACAACTGCACGAAGGCGTGATCTGATCAGCAGTGGCCGTTGCGATGATCACTAAGGAAATCTTATCCTTTTCAATATCAGCTTGATGTAATGCCATTTTTGATGCTTCTAAAGCCAGTTCACTGGTATTTTTATCCATTGAAACCGAACGAGCCCGAATGCCCGTGCGTGTGCGGATCCATTCATCCGTCGTATCCACAAACTTGGAAAGATCCTCGTTGGTTACCTTGTGACCCGATGTGGAATGCCCACATCCTAAAATACGGATCCCGCTCATAGCGGCACTCCCAGTTCGCGGATCTTTTTATACCGCTGCTCCAATAAAGCAGCGATCCGCTTTTTCTTCAAGCTCATAAGTGTATCCACCAGATGACGTCGCAAATCATTGGCCACCTTATAAAAATCTGCCTGTGCCCCCTTTTCCGGCTCCGGGATGATCGTATCCACAAAGCCTTCCACTTTCAGATCTTCACTAGTCAAGCCCATGATCTCACTGGCCTTTTGTGCCAGACTTTCATCTTTCCAAAGAATGCTGGCAAAGCCTTCCGGAGACAGAATCGAATAGATGGCGTGTTCTAACATAATCAGATGATCGGCCACGCTAAAAGCTAGTGCACCTCCACTGCCTCCTTCCGATAATACAATCCCTATGATCGGGGTTCGTAAATCAGAAAACTGATACAGACATTGCGCAATCGCCTCTGCTTGCCCACGTTCTTCCGCTCCCTTTCCGGGATATGCCCCCGGGGTGTCAATAAAAGTTACGATGGGACGATGAAACTTCTCTGCCTGTCTGGCCAGACGCAGTGCCTTCCGATAACCTTCCGGAGATACCATCCCGAATTTTTTTTCGATGTTTTCTTCTAACGTCGAACCTTTAGATTGGGCAATGATCGTCACCGGCATGCTTTCGATAAATCCGATCCCCCCGATTACAGCCGGGTCATCGCCATATTTCCGATCCCCATGTAACTCGATAAAGTCATTAAATAAGAAATGGATATAATCCTGTGCTTTAGGCCGGTCAGAATCTCGTGCCAGCTGCACTTTTTGCCAGGCATCCATTATATTGTATGGTTTACTCATCCCTTTTACGCTCCATGTATTCTCAATAAATTGGCTATTTGACGTTTACAGTCGCGACGAACCACAATGGCGTCAATAAATCCCTTTTCCAACATGAACTCTGCCTTTTGAAATGAATCCGGCAATTGTTCATGGGTGGTATTCTCAATCACCCGTCGTCCCGCAAATCCAATCAAACAATCCGGTTCCGATAAAATAATGTCGGCCAGCATCGCAAAACTGGCACTGACCCCTCCAGTGGTCGGATTGGTCAACAAGGAAATGTATAATCCTCCATGATTGTTAAACTGTTTTAAAGCAGCGCTCGTTTTTGCCATCTGGACTAATGACCGGATCCCCTCCTGCATACGAGCTCCTCCGCTTGTACAGCACAGGATCAAGGGCAGTTTCTTCCGATCGGCCAATTCGATCAGCCGGGTAATCTTTTCTCCGACCACGGTTCCCATGCTTCCCATCATAAATGCGGAATCCATGATTCCGATTGCACAAGGAATCGATTCGATCCGAGCCAATCCGCACACAACAGCTTCCTTCAATCCGCTCTTGTTTTTTGCCCGATTAAGCTTTTGATCATAATCCGGAAACTCCACGTTTTTTGTGATCCAGTTTTTATCTATTTCTTTAAAGCTGCCGGCATCACATAAATGTTCGATCCGCTGTCGGACATGCATGGTAAAATGATGCCCGCAGACCGGACAGACATTATCATTCCTTTCAATGTCCTGTTTCACAAACGTCGAATGGCATTGTTCGCATGTCACAAACGAACGATCCGGAATCTCTACAGACGGTTTTTGTTGTTTTCTGTATTTATGAAAAATGTTCAACTGTTCTTGTCTTCGCTTAAATAGGTTCATTTCCATTCAGCTCCTTCATGATCTGTCCTGCATAGGCCGTATCGTAGCTAGCATCAAGAAACGTCCGATCATTCAAAACCATATAATGAAACATCTCATTGGTTTGTATTCCTTCCATAAAACATTCCTCCAATGCTCTTTTCATGATTTGAATACACTCTTGACGCGTTTGGCCGTACGCAATCAATTTACAGACCAAAGAATCATAATATGGCGAAATTGTGTCACCACTATACACCGCACTGTCTACACGGATGCCCCGTCCACCGGGAAAATTCAAAAAGGAAATTGTACCGAAAGAAGGTACGAAATCCTGATAGACATCTTGTGCATTGATCCGACACTCGATCGCATGTCCGGATTGTACAACATCCTTTTGTTCCAAAGACAATGGCTTGTCATCGGCTATTTCCAGCTGCAGGCGGATCAGATCCAGACCAGTGATCATTTCTGTAACAGGATGCTCCACCTGGATCCGTGTATTCATCTCCATGAAATAAGCATTTCCGTTTTTATCGATCAGAAACTCCACCGTGCCCACAGAATCATAATGTACAGCCTGACAGATCTTCACCGCATCTTGACAAATACGTTGTCTAACCTCTTCCGATAATTTGTAACAAGGGGCTTCCTCGATTTGTTTTTGCCTGTGGACCTGGATGGAACAATCCCGGTCATATAAATGAACCACATGACCAAAACGGTCACATGCCAGTTGTACTTCGACGTGTTTCGGATGTTCTAAAAACTTTTCGATATACAGCTCTTTACTGTTAAAATAGTTTTCACTTTCCTTCTGTGCCTGCTCGAAAGAATCCTGAAACTCTTCCTCCTTCCAAACGATGCGCATGCCTTTTCCACCACCGCCCTGGCTGGCTTTTATAACGACCGGATATGTCAGTTCTTGAGCAATCTGCATACCAGTACGAACATCACTGATCACATCCTGACTGCCTGCGATGATAGGGATTTCCAGATGCTCGATCATTTGGCGGGCCTTGTTCTTATCCCCCATCTGCTCGATCACCGACGGACTAGGTCCCACAAACTTTAATCCGCAGGCCTGGACCAGGCGTGCAAAATGTGCATTCTCGGACAAAAATCCATAGCCGGGATGAATGGCATCGCATCCTGTGGATACAGCCACCTGAATGATCGCATTGGCATTCAGATAACTTGAACCCGGTGTTGCATCACCGATACATATCGATTCATTGGCCGATTGTACCGGCATAGAGTCCCGGTCAGCTTCCGAATATACGATTACCGTTTCAATACCCATTTCTTTACACGTGCGTATGATGCGCATCGCAATTTCTCCACGGTTGGCGATACAAAGCTTTCGGATCATACAATAGCCTCATAACGGATCAGCGGTTGATTGAATTCCACCAATCCCCCTTCTTCCACAAGAAACTCCTTGATGACAAGATCAAAAGGAGCACGTACTTCATTCATTGTTTTCATAGACTCAATATGATATACGACCTCTCCTTTTGCATAGGAAGTCTGTTCCTGGGAAAAATGAAATACCCCTGCCAGAGGGGCTTTAAGGACAGGATCTTCCTGTTCCGTTTGTTGTTCTTCTGTATATATTTGTTTAATAGATGTATTCTTATCTTTTTCGAGTCGGATCTTTAAACCATCATATTCCAGATCCATGGTCTTTACCTGGCTGGAATCAAATATTCTTATAATTTCGTTGATTGTTTTTGTATCCTTCATACTAAGCCCTATTGTTTCTGATTCATTAAGTCCACAATATCCTGGACCGTTTTCAGTTTCACCAGTTCCTCATCTTCAATTTGAATTCCAAATTCGTTTTCCAATTCCATGGCCAGTTCAACAGCGGCCAATGAATCAATATCCAGATCCTCGTTTAACCTTGAATCCGGCTGAATATGATCCGCTTCCAGATTTAATGAACTTACCAATACTTTTTTAATCGTTTCAAACATTGTAGAATCCTCCTTTATTTGCTTTGAATATCAAAGCATTAACTGTATTATATATACTTTGATAATCAAATGAAATGGCCCTATCTGACAATCTAGGCCCAAAACAAACAAAAAAGTACCCAAATCGGGTACTCTGTTAAATATTCTTCTCTATTGCGTATTCTTCCGAAAAGTATTCCATCAAATTCGCCAGTGAATCGATCAATACTTTGTCTTGATCCAGTTTTAGATCCGCCACCGTTTTATCAATCAACGTTTCATGGAATTCATCATGGATCTTTAAAACGTCCTTGGCCTGATCCGTGATCCGCAGGCGAACGATCCGACCATCTTTTTCATCCTTATAACGTTCTACATATCCCTTGGCTACCAGGCGTTTTACATTGGTTGTCAACGTTCCCTGGGTTACCATACAGCGCTTGGCTATATAAGACATCGTATTGTCGCTGGCTTTCTCGATATTTTCCAGCAAATGCACTTCCGAAAGCTTTAATGAAACATTCTTATCCTTCAAATTTCTTTCTTCAATATAGGTGATATAGTTAAAAAGGCCAACAAGTAATTCATTTATTGTATGTTTTGTATAATTCATAGCTTATCAATCCTGTCGTTAGACAGTATAAACGATTTTTTTAAAAAACGCCAATGTGTTTGCTCATCGGTCAATATTTCCTTTTTGAAACCATTCCTTTCGAGTCAACCTGCTGACATGACCTGTTCTTGTTTCATGCATAAGAGGTACTTCAACATCATAAGAGGTCCATTGATAGATAAAGCCACATTTTTCCTGGACCCGTTTCGATTTTATATTTCCATCATAGTATCCACACCATACTTTTTCCATTCCTAGATCTATAAAGGCATGACGTAACAATTCCATGGCTGCTTCCGGTACCAAACCTTGTCCCCAATATGGTTTTCCCAGCCAGTACCCCAGTTCACATTCTTTTTCGTTCTGTGCCAGATCGCTGTTTCCGAACATTTTGAGATCGATTGCCCCAATGGGGATGTTTTCCTCTTTCAGACAAATGGCATAGGTTTCCTCTTTATGAAATACCGTCCGGATGATTTCTTTACTTTCATCTAAGTTCTGGTGCGGCGGCCATCCTGCTATCGGGCCGACGGACGGATCTTTCGCATAGGTAAATAAGCTGTAGGCATCATTATCCTCCCACGGTCGAAGGAGCAGCCGCCGGGTCTTGAGAAAGGGCTGGATCTGGCGGATCACACGGCAAGGATTGCCAGCTGCCACGCAATATGCCGGTATATCTTTTGTCACAACACTGCCGGCTCCAATGATACTTCCTTCTCCAATGGTCACACCAGCCAAAACATGAACACCGGCACCAATCCAGACATGATCTTCTACAGTAATATCCAACGCATATTCCAGGCCCTTATCTCTTCGTTGAACATCCATAGGATGCCTGGCCGTATAAAAACCACAGGAAGGCCCAATAAAAACATGATTCCCGAAGGTGACCCTTCCTTCATCCAGTATAACCAATCCATGATTGGCATAAAAACATTCCCCTACTTCGATATTCCAGCCGTAATCACACCAGAAACCCGGTTCAATATTTACCGATTGTCCACATTTGCCTAAAATCTGATGAATGACTTTGGAGCGTTGTTCAAAATCGTCCACAGGAAGCTGGTTATAGGTCTGGCAAAGAAGTTTGCATGCCGTTCGTTCTTCTATTAACTGTTTATCATAGTTGGCATCATACAGTACATGGGCCAGCATTTTTTCTTTTTCCGTCATGTTGATCACCCGTTGTTATGATAACACATCGGATACGACTTCCGTTTGAAAGCTCCGTTATTTTTAGAATTCAAAAGAGGTAATCCCCCTTATTGATAAAAGGCCAGCTTTTGCTGACCTTTTCACTATTCTTTGGAATGCATCATTTTTAATATCGCAATCAATATACCGTAACAGATACCGGCAATCGGCCAAACCAGCCATGTCATATCCCAGCGTTTTGTCAAAAAGCTGACCAACAGATAGAAAGCCGTAACACTCATCCAATATACTTCGGTAATGAGTCCATTTCGTTTATTCTCCTGTTTGTTTGCCCGTGAATAGTCCCCTTCCTCCAATAACATCTTCATCGCATTCATTACAATATTCACACGTATGATCATCAGGACACCAAGGGCAACCATCACCAACAGTATACTGACACCAAGAGCCATATTAAAATCATTGTCGTCGATGATCATGGCTATAAAGAGCGGAATACATGATAGCACACATAATACTATACCAATCACCATATATCGCATATATGTGTCATTGTAGCGTTCCTTACGTTCTCTGACCATGCCATCTACCCCATATTCGGTTTCCAATGGTTCTTTTTCCATATATTCAAACGGGCCGGTTTTCATTCCATAATGGATAAATATCGCCACCGCGGCACCGACCATCAACATCAATACTAGAATACCGATTCCTGCTGCTTGGTTTTCCGTAAGCTGGATCCTACCGACTTCCTGAGCAACGCTGCATAGAATCAAAGGAATCGGAGACAATATACATAACATGACTCCAAGGGCGATCCGACCGGATGAACGCGTCTTTAGCGAAAGAAACTGATTAGCCTGTTCCATTGTTACATTGTATAGCTGCTCCACAGGCGCTTCGGATTGCATGTTTTCCGGAACCGTTTCCAGATCTTGTTCATCTCTTAATAAAACATCCGTACTGACACCAAAGATCTCAGAAAGCTTTAATACTTTGTTGAGATCGGGTGTTGACTGGGCCCCTTCCCACTTTGAGATCGACTGCCTGCTGACGCCTAACTTTTCAGCCAGTTCCTCCTGCGACCATCCATTTTTCTTTCGTAATAATGAAATCTTATCTGCAAGTATCATCATAGCTCCTCCATTCATTTTGAACTTTCTTTTGACAGTTGAAATGTATCATTTTCACCGGTTACATACTACCAACACAGCCTGTCAATTTGTCAACTGATGGTTGCGAATGCTTTACATATCGCACTTTTCAAAAAAATGAAACACTTTTTGATTAAAATCAGGTGCTTCTTCATAAGCCCCGTGCCCTAATCCTTGATAGATATACAGCCGGCTGTTTTTGATTTGTTTTTCTATTTCATACGAAGCTTCGATCCCGACGATCTGGTCATCGTGTCCACCAATAATAAGTACCGGACAAGAAATGTTTTGAATCTCTTCGATGGCATCAAAGTGCAGGATGGCCTTTGCGTTTTTAATAAAGCGGTCATAACTTTTCGGTTTTCCAATCCAGCCAATGACAGGATACAGCTTTTGATATTTCTTCAGATAAACAGGCGACAAGCTTTTTGTGGCGTTATCGATCATCAGGCTTTTATGATCGGAGGCTTCAGCCAGGGAAATCCAATGCGTGATGTTTTTTCGGATGATGTCATTGCACGATGGAGCTGTAACTGCCAGCACCATGGACTTAACCAGCTCTGGATGATCTGCAGCCAAATATTGAGCTATCATCCCACCCTGGGAAACACCCAGTACATATACTTTGTTTAAGCCCATTTTTTTCAACACTTTAGCCTGATCACTGGCCATATCCCGAATCGTATACCCATCTGGCATCGGTTCTTTTCGGCTGAACATAAAAACCGTATATTGATCAAAAAAAAGTGTGTACGGCTTGGCCAGCAACAACGCTTTGCCATCTACTGTCATCAATCCATCAGATAATCCCGGTAAGAGGATCAAATGCTTTTTCCCATGCCCGAAACAAACATAGCTCATCGTCGTCGTTTCCAGATCCACTTTTCCATTTTTCGCATTCCATAACATAAGCGGTCTCCTTACCATTGATACAAGATTATATTCGGTCAAAGTGTATACAATATTTGTCGGCCTGTCCATCAGTAGTGCTTGTATCTTTATGTATGATATTAACCTATATTTTCTCTATCATAACATGTTTATGATTGAATTTTTTTCAAAAAAAAAGCCTTGATCAGGCTTACTTTTTACATGGCAGGGGTAGCAGGAGTTGAACCCACATCAACGGTTTTGGAGACCGCTGTTCTACCATTGAACTATACCCCTAAGT
>AUXO017635813.1_pt1 | contig 11708 bp, 13 predicted proteins | sample 768731 | NCBI WGS metagenome assembly AUXO01 (sample SAMN02715735, study PRJNA202380) | gut metagenome | biome: sheep rumen | host: Ovis aries | place: New Zealand: Palmerston North | reverse complement strand
ACTAGAGGAAGAATGAGAAGAACTCATTACAAATTAGAAGCAGCTAATACTGTTATATGTAAAAATTGTGGCGCTAGTATTAAACCTCATAGAGTTTGCCCAGAATGTGGATTCTATAAGGGTAAAGATGTTGTAGGTAATGAAGAAACAAAAGAAACAAAAAAATAGTTGTTTCTTTTTTTACACATTTTTTTAATTATTATTATTAAATTTATTAAATGATGGTATAATAATAATAGAGGTGGTAAACTTGAAAGATGATAATAAAATTAATGTAAAAAACGTTAATGAAATAACATCTATAAGTAGAAGGATTCTTAGAATATTATATTTTTTAATTATAATACTTGCGATTTATGTTTTAACTTTAGTAAATAAAGAATGGGGTATATTTAAAGCAATTTTAAATGTTATATCTGTTATATCGCCATTTTTTATAGGAATATTGATTGCGTATCTTGTTAATCCTTTAATTAATAGATTAACAAGAAGACTTAAAATAGGTAGAACTCCTGCTACATCCATAGTTTATATAGCATTTATTGTATTAATGTATTTACTTGGTTCTTATTTATTCCCACTTGTTGGTAATGAATTAAATGAATTAATAAAGTATTTGCCAACTGTTTTTGATACAGTGAATAATTTTATTAACAACTTATTGAGTAAATTTAGTATAAATGAATTAACAAGTGAAGAAACTTTGAATATTAAAAATATGCTTATGAGTATATTAAATAGCGTAACAACTGATTTTCCAGCTACTATGTTTAATACATTAAGTGGTATAGTATCTAAATTTGGTTCATTTTTATTAAGTTTAATAATTAGTTTTTATTTATTAATTGATTTTGATAAGACTATAGATAATGTTTATATATTTATTCCAAAATCATTTAGAAAAAGTACTCATAAATTATTAAGTGATATAAGTGAACAAGTATTTTCTTTTGTAAGAGGAACTGGTTTAATAGCACTTTTAGTCTTTATAGTTTCAGCTATTTCTTTTGGGGCAACAGGACTAAGAGCAGCAATATTCTTTGCCCTATGGAATGCGTTAACTAACATTATTCCATATATAGGTCCATTTATTGGTGGTATTCCTATAGTAGCAGTAGCATTTGCAACTGATTATAGACTTGGTATATTAACTTTAATAATAGTATTAGTTATTCAATTAATTGAAAGTTATATATTACATCCAATTGTTATGAGTAAAACAATGAAGTTACACCCGGTAACAATTATATTAGGATTATTGATATTTGGACATTTCTTTGGTATAATAGGAATGCTTATTGCAACACCTGTAACTGCAATAATTAAAACAATTTGGTTATTTTTAGATGACAAATATAAAATAACAAAAAGATTAGAAGAAAGAAATCATTTTGGTGACGAGTAATTATTAATTATATTTTAGAGAGTTAACGTTTGGTGTAAGTTAATATATGGTTAGTAATGAAGGCTATCACATTAGTAAAAATGAAAGGTTTAATACCGTTAAATAATTAAGTTAAAATAAGGATGGTACCGCCGAATGAGGCTCCTTTAAGGGAAGGTATCATCTTTTTTTTGTAGGAGGTTTTTTATGAAAATAATTGCGATTGATGGACCAAGTGGTTCTGGAAAAGGAACTGTAGCTAAGGAAGTAGCTAAAAGATTAAAATATACTTATGTCGATACAGGTGCTATGTATAGATGTGTATCATTATCTAGCTTAAGAAATAATCTTGAAGAAAAAGATGAAGCTGAAATTGTTAAATTATTAAAAAATATGGATATTAGATTAACAAATGATGGGAAAGTATATTTAGATGGTGAGGATGTTTCAGAAGAAATAAGAACCATTGAAGTTACTCACAGAGTATCTAAAATATCAAGTATTATTGAATTAAGAGAAGTTATGAGAGAAAAACAAAGAGAAATGGCAACCAAAGATAATATAGTTATGGAAGGAAGAGATATAACTACAGAAGTTTTTCCTGATGCTGATGTAAAAATATATTTAGATGCTACTGTAGAAGAAAGAGCAAATAGAAGATATAAACAAAACATTGAAAAAGGGATAGAATGTACTTTGGAAGAAATTAAATCAGCTATTGAAGAAAGAGATTATGATGATATGCATAGACCAGTAGGTGCATTAACAAGGACAGATGAACAAGTATATATAGATTCAACAAATATGGAAATAGAAGAAGTAATTAAAAAAATATTAGAATTGGTAGGTGAAAAATAATGAATTTAAAAGATAAATATATTGATTTTTTTGTAAGTAAAGGACATAAGCAAATACCAAGTGCACCAGTTGTACCAGAAAATGATCCATCAGTATTGTTTAATACGGCTGGAATGCAACCACTTATACCATATTTAATGGGTGAGCCACATCCATATGGTACTAGATTAGTTGATTATCAAAAATGTATTAGAACAAATGATTTAGATTCAGTAGGTGATAAAACACATCATACATTTTTTGAAATGCTTGGTAATTGGTCATTAGGAGATTATTTTAAAAAAGAAAGTATTACTTGGAGTTTTGAATTTTTGACTAAAGTTTTAAATATTCCAGTAGATAGAATAGCTGTTACAGTTTATGCTGGTGATGATAGTATTCCATTTGATAAAGAAGCACATGATTTATGGCTTAATTTAGGTATAAGTGAAGACCATATAGCTTCTACTGTAAAGGATAATTTCTGGGCAGCAGGTGATACTGGACCATGCGGAACTGACACTGAAATATTCTATTTTAGAAGTGAAGATGAAATACCTAAAAGATTTGATCCAGAGGATGATAGATGGGTTGAAATTTGGAATAATGTATTCATGGAATTTAATAGAAAAAATGATGGTACTATTGAATATTTACCAAAGAAAAATGTTGATACTGGTATGGGCCTTGAAAGAGTTGTTGCTGTACTAGAAGGAAAATATGATAATTACACTTCTTCAGTATGGATTGATGTAATTAAGAAAATTGAAGAAATATCAAATAAAAAATATGAAGGAAATGAAGAAGCAATGAGAATTATTGCTGATCATATTAGAACAGCTGTATTTATTTCATCTGATGATGCTTTAATTAAACCTTCTAATAAAGATCAAGGATATATTTTAAGAAGATTAATTAGAAGAGCTATTAGATATGCTAAAAAGTTAGAAATTGATATAAATAGTGATTTTGAAAAACAAATTGCATTGTTATTAATTGATAAGTATAAAAAATATTATTCTGAACTTGAAAAAAATAAGGATATAGTACTTGAAGTATTAAAAAATGAAAAAGAAAAATTTAATAAAACATTAGAAAAAGGTTTAAAAGAATTTGAAAAGAAATCTGATAAAGATATAGATGCAGAAACAGCTTTCCATTTATATGATACATTTGGTTTTCCAATTGAATTAACTCTAGAATTAGCTAAAGAGAAAAATATAAAAGTTGATTTAGATGGTTTTTATAAGAGATTTAAAGAACATCAAGAATTATCTAGAACTTCATCTGCTGGTAAATTTAAGGGAGGTCTTGCTGGTGATTCTGAAATAGAAACTAGGTATCATACAGCAACTCATTTACTTAACGCTGCTTTAAAAGTTGTTGTAAATAAAGATATACATCAAATGGGTTCTAATATTACAGTAGATAGAATGAGATTTGATTTTAATGTTGATCATAAATTAACTCCTGAAGAAATTCAAAAAACTGAAGATTTAGTTAATGAATGGATTAAAGAAGATTTAAAAGTAACTGTAAAAGAAATGAGTAAAGAAGAAGCTATTAAGTCAGGTGCTGAATGTAGATTTATAGAAAAGTATCCTGATATTGTTACTGTATATTATATAGGTGATATATCAAAAGAATTATGTGGTGGACCACATGTTAAAAGTACATCTGAAATTGGACATTTTAAAATAAAAAAAGAAGAAGCATGTTCTGCTGGTATCAGAAGAATTAAAGCTATTATTGAATAGGTGAAAAATGGGTTTATTTACTAAAAAATATGATTATAAGAAAGATAATTTGTCTTTTGAATTTAACCCTAAGTCAAAATCTTATTACGTATGTATAAAGAAATATAATATAGATACAGGAGATTATGATATTGAAGTGTTAGATGAAAATAAATTAAGTAAAAGGACAAAAAAGGAATTATATAGAAAAAATAATGAATTACTAAAAAATGATGAATTATTAAATTTTGAATTATTTCAAAATAAAAGAACACTTAGAATTAAAAGATTAAATGCTGCAGGAATACAATTAAATCCTATGTTTGCGATGTATGATAGCCCTGAGAATAAATACTATACTAAAGAAGTAAAAGAAAAATTTGATAAATTATTACAAGATGAAGATTCTGTACTTGCAATTCATAGAGTGGGAGATGCAGATGATAATGAAATTAAAGATATTTTAATTAATGGTTTAATTATGAGTGGGCATTCTTCTAGTGGTGTATATTCAAATGATTATGATACAATAGATAATAATGCTAGTATTTTTCCATTAAATGAAATAACAATAAGTCAATTATTTACTGCAGATGCATATAAAAATTCAAAAGGTTCAATACTTATTAGGGTGCCTATTAATGAATATAATGATAACATTTATTATGATTATAATGAAGAAAAAAGATTAAAACCAAAATATATAGTTGGTTATATACCAATTAAATCTAAATCTAAATTTATAAATAAGATTATTACAAAAGATAATGTTGATGAATGGTTAAACAATGATGATTTTAATAATTATAATGATGATAAAATAATTTTTGATGATACTGAAACTGAATATTATTTTAGAGATTTAGGTTCATTTGAAAAAAAGAAGAATAGATAACTTTACATTTAAAAAAATAAGACATAGAAAAAAATAAGTAAACATGTTATATTATTTATATAAGAGGTAAAAATGATGAAAAAGATAATAAGAATAATACCAATAATAGTTATATTATTAGTAATTTCAGGGATTGGTTTATGTTTATATTTAGTTGGACCTGTTGGAAAAAGTAGTGAAACAGTAGATTTTAATATTGAATATGGGGCTTCACCAAGAGATGTAATTCATAATTTAAAGGAATCAGATTTGATTAAAAGTGAAAAATTTACATTATTATATGTTAAATTAAATAATATTGAAGGAATTAATGCTGGCGAGTTTCATTTGAATAAAGGAATGTCACTTAAAAAAATCTTTGAAGTATTAACTACTACAGGCTTTATTAAAGGTGAATCTATTGAAATGACTTTTTTACCAGGTCAAACATTCTATGATTATGTTGAAATAATAAGTAAAGAATTAAACATAAAAGAGGATGAAGTATTAAAAACTATAAATGATAAAGATTATATTAATTCATTAATAGAAAAGTATTGGTTTCTAACAAAAGATATCTTAAATAATGATATTTATTATCCACTTGAAGGATATCTAGCTGGTGATACATATGAATTTAAAAAAGATGTAACAGTTAAAGATATAGTTGAGACTTTACTAGACCAAGAAAAGAAAATATTAGATAATTATAAAACTGATATAGAAAAGAATAAGTATAATGTTCATGAAATTATGACTTTAGCTTCAATTTCTGAAAAAGAAGGTAAGAAGCTTGAAGATAGAAAGAATATTGTAGGAGTATTTATTAATAGATTAAATTCAGGAGATAAATTAGGTAGCGATGTTACAACTTATTATTCATTAGGATTAAAATTATATGAAAGAGATTTAACTTATGATGAAATAAATACAGCTAATGCATATAACACAAGAAGTGATAATTTAGCTGGTAAATTACCAGTTGGTCCTATATGTAATCCATCTAAAGATGCGATTGATTCAGCAGTTAATTATACACCTAATGATTATTACTATTTTGTATCAGATAAAAATACAAAAATATATTTTACTAAAACATTTGAAGAACATGAAGCAAAAGTAAATGAACTACAAGAAAATGGTTTATGGTTTGAATATGAAGAATAAAATTAATACCATAATCGTAATATAAAAAGATAATAAATGAGAATAATTGATTAGGAAATAGATTATATATTATATTAGTCTATTTCTTTTTTTGTTGTTTTATGTTATACTATTGTCATTAATGAGGTGAAATTTATGGATTTAAATTCTACTAATATTTTTGATGCTAAAGATATCAATAATATGTATGTCAAAGAAACTATTTTCGATGCTGTAGAAGCATTAGAGGAAAGAGGATATAATTCTATTAACCAATTAGTTGGTTATTTAATTAGTGGTGATCCTGGTTATATTTCAAATTACAAGGATACTAGAAAGAAACTATCTAAAATAGATAGAGCAGATATAATTGAAGTATTACTTCGTTATTATTTAAATAAATGAGATACATAGGACTTGATTTAGGTACTAAAACTTTAGGTGTTTCATTAAGTGATAAACTAGGTTTAATCGCATCTTTTTATAAAACTATTGAATTTAAAAATGAAGAATATGAAAGTTTAATTGAACCATTAAAAGAAATAGTCGAACAAAATGATGTAAAGACTATTGTTTTAGGTTTACCTAAAAATATGAATAATTCACTTGGATTTGCTGCTGAAAGAAGTATAAATTTTAAAAAATTAATTGAGGAAAATATAGAAGTTGAAGTAATATTAGAAGATGAAAGATTATCTTCTGTAGAAGCAAATAATATTATGATTAGTGAAGATTTATCAAGGAAGAAAAGAAAGAAAAAAGTTGATGCACTTGCGTCTTCAATTATTTTACAAAGATATTTAGATAGGAGAAAATAATATGAAAAATAGAGAAAAGAAAAATTATTTTACTTATATAGATAGCGAGGGTAAAGAAACTGAATGTAGAATATTATATACTTTTGATTTAGAAGAAACTAAAAAAAATTATATTGTATATACAGATGATTCAAAAGATGAAGATGGTAATTATAGAACTTATGCATCTACATTTGATCCTAATAAAGAAATAAGTGATTTAGGACCAATAGAGACAGAAAGAGAATGGAAATTAATTGAAGGAATACTTAATAATCTAACAAAAGAAGGTACAAATTAATGCAAAAAGAAGTAATTAAAGAAATGGAAGATTATGCAGAAAAAAATAATATCCCTATAATGGAAAAAAAAGGGATTAATTTTTTATGCAAATTTATAGAAAAAAATGAAATACAAACAATTTTAGAAATTGGTACTGCAATAGGCTATTCTTCAATAAGAATGGCTTTAGTTAACGAAAATATTGAAATTACAACAATTGAAAGAGATGAAAAAAGATATCTTGAAGCAGTAAAAAATATAAAAAAATGTAAATTAGATAAAAGAATTACACCAATCTTAGGAGATGCATTAGATATTAATATAAAAGGTAAGTATGATATGCTTTTTATTGATGCAGCAAAAGGACAGTATTTAAAATTTTTTGATAAATATACTAAAAATTTAAATGAAGATGGGATTATAGTATCAGATAATATGTCTTTTCACGGGCTTGTAGAAAATCCTGAAAATATAAAAAATAGAAATACAAAACAACTTGTTAATAAGATAAAAAAATATATTAAGTTTTTAGAAGAAAATGAAGAATATGAAACTGAATTTTATAAAGTAGGAGATACAATAGCAATCACTGTTAAAAAGGAGGATTAATGACTGAAATATATGTACCGCTTCCATCAAAAGAAGGTATAGATTTGTACCTTGGACAAAGTTTTGATGGTTTTATAGTAGGAATTGATGGATTTAGTAGTAACTTTAATCATTATTATAAGTTAGAAGATTTAACAGAAATAATTGATATATCAAAAGAATTTAATAAAAAAATATATATCGCTTTAAATAGGCTTTATTATAATAATGAGATAGAAGATTTAAAAGCTTTTATTAAAGAACTTATTAAATATGATATTACAGGAATTGGTTATACTGATAATGGATTACTTAATATCTTAAATGATATAAAATATGATAAAGATATATTATGGTTATCAAATCATTTAGGTACTAATTCAAAAACTGTTAATTTTTTAAGTAAAAGAAACGTAGATTTAACTTTATTATCAACAGAGATAACATATGATGAAATAATTAATATAAAAAAGAATACAAATATGAAAATTGGAGCATATTTATATGGTTTTTTAAATATGGCTACTTCATCTAGAAAATTACTAACTAACTATTTTGAATACATTGATAAAGAAAAAAATAATAAAGAATATGTAATGAAAGACAAAGTTAAAGATAAAGAATATAGACTAGTAGAAGAAAGGGATACTAATTTCTTTACTAATAGTGTTTTAAATGGAATTAAGTTTTTACCAGGACTTATTGAAAATGGTATTGATTTTATCTATTTAGATGATTATATGCTTGATGAAAATAAATTTTATAATGTAATAGAAGCATTTTCTTCACTTAGAAATGCTTATGACGATAAATTTTATGTTGAAAGTTTAGAAAAAGTAGTAGAAGCTAATACTGATTATGATACTTTTTATGGATTTTTAGATAAAAAAACTGTAGTAAAGGTGAAAGATTATGAATAAAGTTGAATTACTTGCACCAGCTGGAGATTTAGAAAGATTAAAATGGGCAGTATTATATGGAGCTGATGCAGTTTATTTAGGAGGAGAAAATTATTCTTTAAGAGCGAATGCTAAAAACTTTACACTAGATGAAATTAAAGAAGGTGTAGAGTATGCTCATAAAAATAATGTTAAAGTATATGTTACTGTTAATATTGTTTTTCATGAAGATGATTTTGAAGGATTAACTCATTATTTAAAAAAATTAGAAGAGTATAAGGTGGATGCTATTATTGCCTCTGACTTATTTATATTAGATTTATTAAAAGATAATAATATTAATTTAGAATTCCATTTAAGTACTCAAAGTTCTTGTCTTAATAAAGAAGCAGTTAAATTCTTTAAAAAAGAAGGCGTTAAAAGAGTTGTTCTTGGAAGAGAGTGCTCAAAAGAGGATATTAAAGATATAATAGATGAAACAAATGTTGATACTGAAGTTTTTATACATGGTGCAATGTGTATGGGATTTAGTGGAAGATGTACTTTATCTAATTATATGACTAATAGAGATTCTAATAGAGGTGCTTGTGCACAAATATGCAGATGGGTTTTTGATTTATATGATGGAGATAACAAAATTAATGACAAGACTGATTTTTCTTTTTCTCCGAAAGATTTATCTTTATTAAATTTTATACCAGAATTAATTGATATAGGTGTTAAATCTTTTAAAATTGAAGGAAGAATGAAGTCAATTTATTATCTAGCAACTTTACTTAGCGTTTATAGAAGAGTAATAGATAGTTATTACGATGGTAATTTTAAATATAATAAGAAAGATGAAATAGAATTATATAGATGTGCTAATAGAGATACTTTGCCTCAATATTTTGATAAGAAACCTGGTGTAAATGAACAATATTTTATTGGTAGAGAAGAAAATACTAATCAAGACTTTTTAGGAGTAGTAATTGATTATGATGAAAAAAATAAAGAAATTATTTTTGAACAAAGAAATTATTTTGAAGTAGGAGATACTATTAATATTTTTGGACCAAAAAAAGATTCTTTTAATATTAAAGTAGATTATATAAAAAATGAAAATAATGAATTAGTTGATGCTGCAAGGCATCCACAAGAAATACTTAGAATTCCTTGTGATAAAAAAGTATCTAGATATGATTTAATGAGAATTAATTTTTTTGATGAATAGGGAGATAATATGATAAGTTTAAGAAAATATATTTATGATAATTATAATGATTTATTTGAAGATGCATATGATGATTTAGTTAGAACAGAACTTGGTAATCCAGAATTACTAAATAGTTTTGAAGATTTTTTAGATTTTATGAATCAATCATTTGTAAAAGAAAGAGCTAGTTATATTAATGCTGAAGATTTTTCTAGAGAATTCTTTAGAAAGAATATAGATGAAGTTGACCCAGCTAATATTATTAAATACTATTTTATATTTGCTAGTAGTCTTGAAGAAGAAAATAATATAGATACTATATTGTTAAGTCAAATTAGAGAACCTAATATAAAGGGAAATTCTTTTTATTCAAGAGAAGGATATATTAAAAAATTAAACATTAAATATGATAATAATTATGATACTTATAACGATGAATTTTATGAATAATATTTACATATTAATTAATGGTAGTTTGTTGACAAATAAACCATTTTATAGTAACATTTTAAATTGTTGAGTACAAAGAAGAGGTGGCTTAAATGAAAAGTGAAAAAAAGGAAGTTTTTTTAACTAAAAAGGGTTTGGAAGATGTTAAGAATGAATTAGATAATCTTAAGAAAGTTGTTAGACCTGAAGTTATTAGTCAAATAAAAGAAGCTAGAGCTCAAGGAGATTTATCTGAGAATGCAGAATATCATGCAGCTAGAGATAAACAAGGACAAGTTGAGGCAAGAATTAAAGAATTAGAATATATAGTAGACAATGCAACAATAATTGAAGAAGGAAAGAAAAATGAAATTACAGTTGGTTCTAAAGTAGAAATACTTTATATTGATGATGATGAAACTGAAGAATATTCAATTGTTGGTAGTACTGAAGCTGATCCATTAAATAATAAAATATCTAATGAATCACCAATTGCTAAAGGAATTATGGGTAAAAAGGCTGGAGATGTTGTAACAATTGAAAGTCCTAATGGCAATTATGATATTAAAATAGTATCTATTAAGTAGTAGGAGGAAATATGGCTAAGAAAAGTAATATTCATGAATTAGAAGTTAAAATTGAAGGAAAAGAATGGAAAGATGCAGTAGATAGAGCGTTTGAAGAAGAAGTAAAGAACGTTAGTATCTCTGGTTTTAGAAAAGGTAAAGTACCTAGAAATGTATATGAAAAAAAATATGGTAAACAAATGCTTTACTATACAGCAGTTAATAATGAATTAAAAACATTATATGGTAAAGTATTAGATGAAAATAAATTAGAACCAATAATGAACCCTGATATAGATATTAAAGAAGTTGATGATGAAAAGGTTATATTAAAATTTGTTGTTACTACAAAACCTGAAGTAAAAATTAAAAAGTATACTGAATTAGGTATTAAAAAAGACACTGTTAAGGTAACTAAAAAAGAAATAGATGAAGAAGTTGATAACTTAAGAAGTAGATATGCTGATTTAGTTATAAAAGAAGGTAAAATTGAATCTGGTGATATCGCTGTTATTGATTTTGAAGGATTTAAAGATGGAAAAGCTTTTGATGGTGGTAAGGGTGAAAACTATTCATTAACTATTGGAAGCAATACATTTATACCTGGATTTGAAGATCAATTAATTGGTCATAAGTCAGGAGATAAAGTTGATGTAAATGTAACATTCCCAGAAGATTATCAATCAGAAGAATTAAAAGGAAAAGATGCTACATTTAAAGTAGAAATTCATGAAGTAAAAACTAAAAAACTTCCTGAATTAGATGAAGATTTCTTCTTAGATTTAGAAATGAAAGATGTTAATAGTGAAGAATCACTTAGAAAAGTAATAGAAGATCAATTAAAAGCTAGAAAAGAATATGATGCTGAAAATAAATATGTTGATGACTTACTTGCTGAAGTAGCAAAAAATACAGAAGTTGAAATACCTAATGAATTAGTTGAAGAAGAAATAGATAGAATGATGCATGAATATG
>AUXO010506263.1_pt1 | contig 11708 bp, 9 predicted proteins | sample 768731 | NCBI WGS metagenome assembly AUXO01 (sample SAMN02715735, study PRJNA202380) | gut metagenome | biome: sheep rumen | host: Ovis aries | place: New Zealand: Palmerston North | reverse complement strand
GCAATGCTTGGTAAAAGCTCCCTGGCGGCTGTCAGCGAAACAGCTGCCAAAGGCGATAAGACCATGCTTGGCAAAAATATAAACCGTATGCTTTCCCTTTGTGCATATATTGTAATTCCCTGCGGCGCACTGCTTGGGATATTCGGCAAACAGATCCTTCAAATGCTTTTTTCAGCCAGGACCAGCGAAATATCTGCCGCTGCACCCAGTATGGCGTATCTCGGTGCAGCTGTGATTTTTATGGGCATATCCCTGCCGTGCTTTACGACCCTTCACGCATTGAAAAGATCTGCGGCGGTAACGGCGATAATGCTTGCCGGGGGAGCTATAAAGCTTATAGGTAACGTCCTGCTGATAAGCCGTCCTGCTCTTGCCCTTTCCGGTGCGGCAGTTTCTATGCTTATCAGCGAGGCTGTGGTCTGCGTAATGTGCCTTGCGACTGTCTTTAAAAGCGCCCAGGTAAGACCTGCGGTGAAAAATATCCTGCTCAAGCCCCTGTATGCCGGCGTAATGGCTTCGCTGACAGCTGTACTGAGCATGGAAATACTGGAAAAAATGCTTCCGATGCCCATAAATACACATTTTGTAGCAATTGTATCTATGCTAATTTCGGTCATTATGTACTTAATTGTAGTTGCAATCTTGTGCGAAATGCCGAAATCATCAATATTATTGCGAATTTATAAAAAAATTTGAAAAAGCACTTGAAATTTTTTGAAAAGTGCGTTATTATAATTTAGGTACAGCACAGGCGGTGCGCCGACCGAGAGGAAGCGTATTGACCGCAGCTTAAACGTTTTCGGGAGAATACTATGGAGCAGATAAAAAAAGAGCTTGTTAAAAAGAAATCTTTTGATATCAATGACCTTGTTACGATAGTAAAGGTCTTGAGAAGCGAGACTGGCTGTCCCTGGGATAAGGTACAGACCCACGAAAGCATAAAGAAAGATCTTCTTGAAGAGACCTATGAGGTCATGGAAGCTATTGACTGCAAAAGCCCGGAGATGATGCAGGAGGAATTGGGAGATGTCCTTTTGCAGGTGGTGTTTCATACTGTACTTGAAAGCGAACAGGGTCATTTTGAACTTGGGGATGTGACCAACGACGTGTGCCGCAAGCTTATAGTAAGACACCCACACGTTTTTGGTGATGTTAATGTTGAGGGCGTAGACGATGTCCTTCGCAACTGGGATTCTATAAAAATGGATACCAAAGGACAGCAGACATTTACCGATACATTAAAAAGCGTACCAAAGAATTTCCCTGCACTTATGAGAGCGCAGAAGCTGGGAAAGCGTGCGGCAAAGTCCGGACTTGATTTTGAGGATGAGTATGCTGCTTTTGAGGGGCTGAAAAGTGAGGTAACAGAGACACAGGAGGTACTTGCAGATAAACAGAAGGCTGCACAGGAGCTTGGTGATCTTATGTTTTCGTGTGTAAATGTTGCAAGAAAGCTTGGTCTTGACGCTGAGGAGCTTTTAAGTCAGGCAAATGAAAAGTTCCTTGAACGTTTTGAAAAAGTCGAAAACAGCGTTACAGCAGATGAAAAGTCCATGACAGAGCTTTCACCCCGGGAGCTTGATGAATACTGGCGCAGGGCTAAAAATATGTAATTGATGAATAGCACAAGGCTGTTCGTTAATAATAATAGGAGGTAGAAAACAATGACAAAGGCAGAATTGGTTAGCAAAATTGCTGAAAAAGGCGACTATACAAAGAAGGACGCTGAAAAGGCACTTTCCACAGTAGTTGGCTCTATCACAGACGTACTTACAGCAGGTGACAAGGTTACACTTATCGGCTTTGGTACTTTCGAGGTTCGTCAGAGAAAGGCTAAGAAGGGCATCAACCCAAGCACAAAGCAGCCTGTTAAGATCCCTGCAAAGAAGGTTCCTGCATTTAAGGCAGGTAAGGCTCTTAAAGAGGCAGTTGCTAAGAAAAAGAAGTAATCAAGATAAAGGCCTGGCTTGTTTAGTCAGGTCTTTTTTTTAAAAGAGGTCAAAAATGAGATTAGATAAGTATCTTAAAGTTTCACGGATCATAAAGAGAAGAACTGTTGCAAACGAAGCCTGCGACGCAGGAAAGGTCCTTGTAAACCAGAAGGTCGCAAGGGCATCTTATGACGTTAAGACGGGCGATATTATAGAGATAAATATGGGCAGCAGACCTCTCAGGGTAAGGGTCCTTGCCGTGAACGAACTGGCTAATAAAGAAAATGCTTGTGAGAACTATGAGATAATAGAGTAAAAGAAAAGAGAAAGAGGAAAGATAAAATGAACAAAAAAGCGGTATCACTTGCCTTATCGGCAGTGATAATGGCAGCTTGCTGTGCAGGCTGCGGAGAACAGGAGATCAAGGACAATAAGGATGTTTTTAATCAGCTGGTTATCACCTCATCTGAGGGAAATGATAACGACAGCAGCCAAGCCGGAAATGGCTCTGTAACAACATCTGAACTGGGCTGGGAGGAAAAGCTTATATCAACTCCCCGTGTTACAACTACAACAACTACTACAGCTGCCCAGACAACGACCACAGCCGCCACTAAGGCGCCTGCTGCAACGACCTCTGCGGTGAAAACAAAACCAACCCAGACCACAAAGATCGTTACAAAGCAAACACAGCCCCCAAAGCCATCAGGGGGAACGTCACCAAATCTGGCGTTTTATAAACAAAAGCTTTTTGTGATCGGCGACTCGGTGGCAAGCGGCTATGCGGCATACGGGCGTATTCCCGCAGAACATAGCTCTGCAAAGATCAACGTTTCCATAAGAAACGCTGCCGGACAGATAACTAATGCGAAAAATGCCAAAGCTTCGCTTATACTTACATCAATGGGCATGAACGACTGGGGGATATCCTCTTCAAGCTTTGCACAGAATTACAGAAGCTTTTTGACCCAGCTCAGATCAGCCTGCCCGAATGCGGTCATACTTGTGGGTGCAATAACTCCCACAGCAGCGGTAAATAAGTATCCGAATGTTAAGCTGAGCGTGGTAAAAAGCCACAATGAGCAACTCAAGGCTATCGCTGCGTCAATGGACGAGAGGGTCATCTATTTTGATGCCTTTTCCGCCCTCAGCAGTGACGGAGCACACCTTGACAACGTCTATGCGGGAGCAGACGGACTGCATCTGCAGCCGGGAGCATATGACGTTTTGCTCAATTGCATGGCTAATTTGATGGACAGCTGCTCTATGAAGGAAAAGATTTCCTGATATGGGTGCCAGGAGATATGATTATTATGCGAAGGATACAGTTATCCTTCGCTTCTTTTGTTATAATTATCAATTTTTTACGTTGACTTGTATAAAAATGAATGGTATAATGACTTGAAAAAGAACAAAAGAAAAAGAGGTAGAAAAAATGATAAGGAAAGCTATTACTGCTGCGCTGATAGCAGCGCTGCTCAGCACCCAGCTCGCAGGCTGCGGCAATGAGATTTCAAATGACGAAAATACCGAAATTATCAGTGAAACAAGCTCACAGTCCGCCGAAAGCTCTGAGAGCAGCAGCGAGAGTGCAGCCCGGGTGTCGGTGAGCGAGTATAATGTTACCGCTAAGGTCGGACAGGAGTATACTGCGGATGCTCTGTGCGGACTTGTGTTTACCAGCAGCGGTTCAAAGCAGCGTTACGAAGACGGCAGCTCTGTGAAAGTGTTTGACAAAACCGGCAGGGAAAAGGTAAATATAGTCCATGAGGATATAAATGGGATAAGGTCTGTTATCGTTCTTGTTGTGAATGTGAAGGACGATACCGCACCTGTGTTTGAGGGAGTAAAGGATATTACAATAAATCAGGGGGAAACTGTTGACCTGAAAAAAGGTGTATCCGTTAAGGACAATTACGATAAGGAAATTGATTTTGAGGTGCAGTTTGATACCGACGATAAGGACCATAATTCGGCAGGCAAGCATAATATTACATACATAGCAACGGACAGCGCAGGAAACACCGCATCGGTAAAGGCTGTGCTGGAAATAAAGGCGGTCACAACCACGGCGAAAACTACAACAACAACTGCGGCAGCGACCACAACAAAGGCAACTCAGAAGCCTGCTCCGGCTCCAGCGCCCGCACCTGTGATAACACCCCTGCCGTCACCTAAGCCTGCGGCATCAAGTTCGTCCAATGTACAGTTTTATCAGGACAGGATGGTCGTAGCAGGCGACTCCATCGCCTTCGGTTTCTGCTCCTATGGCTTTGTTCCATACGAGCATAATCTTGCACAGGGCAGCCTTGCCATGAGAAACTATAAAGAGTACGGCTGGTTCAATGTGAACGGCTCCCAGATGAGGGTAATGGATGCTATATATACGGTAAAGCCCAGACTTTTGTATGTTTCAATGGGTATGAACGATGTAAATATTACAAATGCACAGACCTATGCCAACAACTATGTAAGATTTATAAAAGAAGTAAGGAGCCGTCTGCCCGGCTGTATAATCGTTGCGGCAAATATAACTCCTATCGCTTCAACGAGCAGTTTTACCAATATCAATAATATTATCAACTGCAACAATGCCATGATCAAGGCGGTAACTGCCCTGGGCGATCCTAATACTATCCTTTTTGACGCTTATAGCGTGGTTTCCGGAGGCGGAAAGTATATGTCATCGGGATATAGCGCAGGGGACGGTATCCACCTTAGCAGGGTAGTGTACCCTAAGCTGCTTAATGCCCTTGCCATAAGACTGGATCAGTATGATGTGAGATCAAGACTTTGATAAGATGAATATCGGGAGTGTGTTTTTGGCATACTCCCTGTATTTATTCTCTGTTATATTGACAAAAGGCGACAATAGTGATACAATATATTGTGTATCTATCGTTGAGGAGGATGAATATGATAAAGAGAACTGCGGCAGTTCTTGTTGCCGTGTGTTTGAGTGTCTGCACCCTTTCCGGATGCGGAAATCAGATAAAGGGAAGGACGATCAAATTTGTTGATCCGCCGCAAAAGGAGATCACCGTGACCCAAAGCCAGAGTCAGGCTCCAAAGACGGACGACAGCAGTTTTGCAGATAATTATCCTGATCCTGCCAAGGACATAAATGATATGAGGACAGATAACCTTGATTTTTATAAGCAGCGTATAGTCGTTGCAGGAGATTCCATTGCAGCAGGATGGAGCTTGTTTCAGGTGCTGCCAAAGGAGCAGTCTATCGCACAGGGAGGTATCTCCACCGCAGGTTATTCCCGCTGGGAGTATGACACAACAGGTCAGAAGCTCAGTATGCTGGACACGATGAAAGCAGTCAGACCAAGTCTGCTTTATATCTCCCTGGGAATGAACGATGTGGGAAATATAGACTCGGATACATATGCTTCCCAGTATAAGGACCTGCTGGACAGTATCCTTGAGGTGGTTCCCGATTGTTATATCGTTGCGGCTAATATAACACCTATTGCCAGAAATAATGAATATCCTCAGCTGAGCAATTCAGAGATAAATGTGTTCAATAATAAGCTGAGACAGATGATAAAAGATTATGGAAAGGATAATGTGATCTATTTCGATGTGAACTCCTCCATGCAGGACGCTAATGAGTTTTTGAACAGCGACTACGATTCCGGTGACGGACTTCATATAAATACGGAGGCTTATAACCGGATCCTTGTAGACGTTACAAAAAGACTTAACTATTCAAAAGCTCAGGAAAAGATAGAGGCTGTGGAGAGCGCAAGGAAAAGTCAGCAGCAGTAAAACTATTGGGTACTAATTATTCGGGGGCAAATTGTAATGATGAAAAAGATTTTGTGTTCTGTCCTGTCGGCAGTTCTTGCAATAGCTGCTTTTTCTGGCTGCAACAAGATATCCGATATGGATACAAACGGCAGCTCCGGCAGCAGTCAGGCAGCAATAGATGCATCGGCCGATTCGTTTAATGTCACCACCGAGGTCAACGAGCTTTATACTGCAAAGCAGCTTGGTGCCCTTGTGGGCAATACAGAAGGATACACCTTCAAGTATGCGGACAACGATACCGAGAAAAAGTTTACTGTGCTTGGTAAAAACACAGTTGAGCTTGTTGTGCTGGATCCTGAGGGCAAGGAGAAAAAGTGGCTGATAAACATCAATAACCTTGATACCACAAGCCCTGTTTTCAGCGGAGTTAAGACTATCGAGGCAAGAACAGGGGATACTATTGATTTCAAAAGCGGTGTAAGCGCCAACGATAATTATGACGGCAAGGTGGATTTCAGAGTTTCTTACAGCGAGGAAGCTGCAAAAGCGGCAAAACCCGGAAAATATACCGTTACCTACTCCGCTTCTGATTCTTCCGGCAATGTGGCATCCATGAAAGCGCTGCTCAATATAACCGGTGAAGCGCTGCCGGAAGCGGATGATAGCAGCAAGGGCGACAGCTCGTCAGAGGGCGAAACACAAACCGCTACCCAAGCAACTACCAAAGCAGTACCGGCAAACGGAATTTCCGAAAACGTCAAGTTCTATCAGGACAGGGTGGTTATCGCAGGAGATTCGGTTGCATACGGCTTTTGTTCATACGGATATGTGCCTTATGAGCATAATATAGCAAAGGGCAGCACAGCCCTGCGGCAATATGATGATAAATCTCTGTTTACCTTTGACCCCACCGGAAAGGAACTGGGATTTGTAGACGCTATCGAGGCTGTTAAGCCCAGCCTTTTGTACATATCAATGGGAATGAACGATGTAAACCTTATTGATGCAGAAAAATATGTGCAAAGATATAAGGAACTTATCGAGAAGGTCAAAAACAAGGTGCCTGACTGCATTATCGTGACCGCAGCTATTACACCTATAACCCAGGCAAGCAAATTCACTAATATTGAAAATATACGAACATTCAACACTGCGTTAAAGAAAATGGTGGAAGAGCTGAAGGATCCCAATGTGGTATTCTTTGATGCGTATAATGCTATTGTCGGCCCCGATGGAGTATATATTCCCAACGACTATTCTCCTTCCGATGGAGTCCATGTTGCAGGGCATTGCTATAAGACCCTGCTGGAAAAGCTTGCACTTACATTGGATCAGTACGATATGAAGAAAAAAATCGAGGATATCGAGGCAAAGAGAAAATAAAACCCTTAAAGAGCACTGTAAAAAGTGCTCTTTTTTATGGCCAAAAACTTTACAATCGGTGGGAAATGTGGTATAATCAATAGTGTATTTGTTTTGGCTTGAAATGCCAAAAAATCTTTTAACGAAAGGTGCGGCGAATTTATGAATTATAAGTTTTCTGAAAAGGTCTCCCATTTGCAGGCTTCGGCGATCAGAGAGATCTTAAAATTTACAGTTGATCCGGAGGTCATTTCTTTTGCGGCAGGAAACCCTGCCCCCGAGGCTTTCCCGACAGAGCTTCTGACAAAGCTTTCCGCTGAGATCTTCAGCGAGAACCCTATCCTTGCCCTTCAGTATTCTATTTCCGAGGGTTATCCACAGCTGAGAGATCTGCTTAAAAAAGAACTGGCAAAAAAAGGCGAGTTCGTTGAGGGAAGAGATGATCTTATCATCACCAGCGGCGCACAGCAGGCAAATGAACTTGCTGCTAAGGTGCTTTGCAACGAAAATGATGTGCTTGTGGCAGAGGCTCCTTCTTTTATCGGTTCTCTTAATGCCTTTAAGTCCTACAACGTTGACCTTAAAGGGGTGACCCTTTGTAAGGACGGCTTGGATATTGATGAGCTTGAGGATGTGCTTAAACAGGGTAATGTGAAACTCATCTATGTTATACCTAATTTCCAGAACCCTACCGGCAGGACTACCAGCCTTGAAAAGAGAAAGGCTATGTATGAACTGGCAAAGAAATACGGCGCTATTATCCTTGAGGACAACCCCTATGGCGATCTGCGTATAAGCGGGGAAAATGTCCCTTCTATAAAAAGCATGGACAAAGACGGCATCGTGATGTATTCAAGGACCTTCTCAAAGATCCTTGCCCCCGGAATAAGAGTGGGTTATATAAGCGCACCTAAGGAGATAATCAGCAAAATGGTAGTCTGCAAGCAGGTGTCAGACGTTCACTCAAATATCTGGGCTCAGCTGCTTGCATATAAATTCATGAACAATGTGGATATGAACGAGCATATCAAAGGGCTTCAGAGTATTTACCGGAAAAAGTGCGGTCTTATGATAAGCGAGATGAAAAAGAATTTCTCATCAAAGATCACATTTGAAGAACCCCAGGGCGGTCTGTTCATCTGGTGCACGCTCCCCGACGGGTGCGATATGCCTGAGTTTTGCAAAAAGGCAGTAAGCGAGTATAAGGTAGCTGTTGTGCCCGGCAATGCATTTATGATCAGTGAATCGGATAAGACCTCCTCCTTCAGGCTTAACTTCTCCACTCCTACCGATGAACAGATAATCAAGGGCTGTGAGTATCTTGGCAAGCTCTCAAAGGATATGCTCGGGGAATAAGGAGGAGTAAAAGTGTTCTGGGATAATGTTTCAGGTGTGTATGACGTGTTTGAAGACGTGTATAACGGTGAGGTAAACAAACAGGTCGGTTTAAATGCTGCATCTTACCTTGATAAGGATGATGTGGTGCTTGAACTTGCCTGCGGCACCGGAATGATAACACGCTGTGCAGCTCCTGTGTGCAAAAAACTTGTGGCAACGGACTTTTCTGTGGGAATGCTTAAAAAGACACAGGACAATTGTTTTGGCTTTAAAAATATTGTTTACAGAAAAGCGGATATAACGGATATAAAGTGCAAAGACGAAAGCTTTGATAAGGTGATCGCAGGTAATGTGATCCACCTGCTTGATGATCCGGATAAAGCGGTGGAGGAAATGAACAGAGTCTGCAAAAAAGGCGGTCTCATCATCATTCCCACATACATCAACAAGGACGAGCATGGAAAACAGAACGTTTTTACACAGATCCTTGATAAGGCGGGTGCAGGCTTTAAACGGCAGTTCACCCTTGAGTCATACAGGCAGTATTTTGAACAGCTGGGTTATGAGGATACCGAGATAAATTATTTTGACGGAAGAGTTCCTTGTGCAGTGGCTGTTCTTAAAAGAAAATAAAAAGCTCGGTGAAGGGAGCCTTATATGAAAACAGCTCTGTTCAAAGATACCTTACGTGAGATAAAGATCTCTGTGGGAAGGTTTATCTCAATATTTGCTATTGTGGCTCTGGGCTGCGGTTTTTTTGCAGGCATTAAAGCCACCATGCCCGATATGGTGGACTCTGCAAACAGTTATTTTGAGGATAACAGGCTTATGGACTATAAGCTTGTGTCTACCTTCGGCGTGAGTTCAGATGAGATCGAGGAGATAAAAAAACTGGACACAGTTGAAGGTGCCTGCGGCGGATATTCCAAGGAGATATTTTATAACTATGAACAGCAGAACCATGTTCTGAAAGCTATTTCATACAGCCAGGCTGCCGAGGATAACCCAAACAGGATGAATCTTCCTGTGCTTGTGGAGGGGAGATTTCCGACTCAGCCGGGAGAGTGTCTTATAGAAAAAAAGATAAGCGCTCCCCAAAGCTTTAAAATAGGCAATACGCTTACATTTTCAGATACCGAGCCCGGCAAGGAGCTTACAGACTCTCTGGAACACAGTGAATATAAGATAGTTGGTATTTGCGCCTCACCTATGTATATCGGATATAAGCGTGATAATACCAAAGCAGGCAACGGAAGTATACTTTGTAACATCTATCTTCCTGAAAGTGAGTTTTTGTCCGGGTACTATACAGAGTGTTATGTGCGTTTTAAAAATGTCCACAGCATGGATCAGTTCAGCGATGAGTACAGAGATAAGATAAATGAGCTTAAAGACCCGTTGACAGATCTATTCACAAAATGCGTCGATAAGCACTATAAGACCCAGCGTGGACGTGCAGAGCGTGAGGTCGAGTTTGCAAAAAACCGTATTGAAAGTATGAAAGTTTTGCTTAGCTTTGATAAAGCAAAGCTTTTGGAATTTGCAAAGACCCTTCAGACCCAGCAGACACAGATAGAGGGCAGCGACTCTATCTTCAAAGAAGCCGACCTTGCAAGTGTAAAACAGCAGATAGAAATGGTAAACGGGCTTTTGCAGGAGCTTGAGGGAAAACAAAACGGTACCCGACAGGATCTCACCCGGCAGCTTGAGCAGGCACAGCAGGCTGTGCAGCAGGGAGAACAGCAGCTTGAAAAACTGAAACAACCGGAAATCTACGGCTTTGACCGCTTTGAGGCAAGCTCCGATTATAGCTCTTTCTGCGGCGACGCCAACAAGATAGATTCTATTTCCAAGGTTTTCCCGGTGTTTTTTATACTTATCGCTTTTCTTGTGTGCCTTACCACAATGACGAGAATGGTCGATGAGCACCGAATAAGGATAGGTACGTATAAAGCCCTTGGATACAGCACTGCCAGCACAGCATCAAAGTATCTCGTTTACGGTGCTGTTGCAGCTATCGCAGGCAGCTGTATCGGCACAGCTGCAGGACTTCAGATATTTCCCAGGATCATTTACAGCTGTTATAAGATCCTTTACAATATGCCGTCTATAAATACACCCTTCAAGCCCTGGTATATGTTTATGTGCTGCTTTGTGTCATTGCTGTGTATATGCGGTGCGGTGCTTTACTCGTGTATGAAAGCGCTAAGGAGCCAGCCCTCACAGCTTATGAGACCAAAGGCGCCCCAGAACGGCAGACGAGTCCTGCTTGAAAGAATGGGCTTTGTGTGGAAGCGTCTTTCCTTTCTCAGCAAGGTAACTGTGAGAAACCTGCTGAGGTATAAAAAGCGGTTTTTTATGACTCTTGTTGGAGTGGCAGGCTGTACGGCACTGATAATTACAGGCTTTGGTCTGAAACATTCAATTTCAGATATCGTTGACAAGCAGTTTAATGAGATACTGCTTTACGATGCAACTCTTGTGATGAATAACATAAGCTATGACCAAAAACAGCTGGATAACAAGCTTTCATCTATTTCTCAGATCAAAAGCTATACCATGACCCTGGTAAATGACGGCGTGGCAGAGCATAAAGCGAGAAAGGCAGATATCTCACTTGTGGTTGCCGATAAATATGAACAGATACACGATTATCTTGATCTTTCCTCTGTTGACGGAAAGGGCAGGGTCGATATACCCCAACAGGGCTGTATAATAACAAAGAAAATGTCAAGCCTTCTGAATATCAAAAAAGGCGATGATATAACCATTTCTCTTGAAGATGAAAAACAGATAACCCTTGAGGTAAAGGGTATAGTGGAAAACTATGCTATGCATTACGTATATATCACTCCCCGGCAGTATGAAGACCTTTACGGAAAAACACCGGGGTATAACATGGCATATGTGAATCTGAAAGAGGGTTCAAATGAGGATGACTTTAAAAAAGAGGTCATTAGCTGCGGGGAGTTTTACGGACTTTCCCTTATGAGCGAGGCAGGCAAGGATTTTCTTACCTCCCTTGACAGCCTTGATGCTGTGGTCATACTTCTTATAGTCTGTGCAGGTCTGCTTGCCATAGTCGTGCTTTATAACCTTGCAAATATAAATATAACCGAGCGTGTGCGGGAGATAGCCACAATAAAGGTGCTTGGTTTTTACGATCTGGAAACTTCAAAATATATTTACCGTGAAAATATAGTTTCCGCAGTACTGGGAATTATTATGGGCTTTGGAGCCGGAATAGTCCTTCACCACTTTGTTGTTATAACAGCAGAGGTGGACATAGTTCTTTTCAACCACAGCCTTGTATGGTGG
>AUXO013781929.1_pt1 | contig 11709 bp, 13 predicted proteins | sample 768731 | NCBI WGS metagenome assembly AUXO01 (sample SAMN02715735, study PRJNA202380) | gut metagenome | biome: sheep rumen | host: Ovis aries | place: New Zealand: Palmerston North | reverse complement strand
ATTACTGGGTTTTTAGGTAAAGTTGTTCCTGGATGTATATCTTCAGCTGCATCTGGAACACCAGTATCACCAGTAGTATCTGTAGTATCCCATGCTGTTTCTGTTAATTCGATATCGATTTTATCACCAAGTGTAAAAACGTTATCCTTTGTGTCAGTATCTGTAAAGTAAGCAAGCATTCCTCCTATTAATAAGATTAGTAGTAAAACTACTGCTACAGCAATTCCCTTTTTCTTATTCATGCTGTTTTCTCCTTTCTTTTTCTCTTGTGAGAATTTATTTATTTTTATTTTTTCTTTCTCTAGCGCTTAGTATTATTATAATTACTAAAGCTATCGATGAAAGTAAAAAAGTTAAAAACGAAATTGTTATATTATCACCAGTTTTTGGATTAAGTGGTATTTTTTCTTTTTCAAATTCTGCCAAAAAAGTGATTGAAAATTGTGGAACAATGTTCGTATATTCATTTGATAATTCTATTGGAGCTGAAACCTCAAATTGCAAGTTCTTACTTCCGCCTATATCAAGCATAGCTAGTAAGATTTTCTCCTCGTTATAAAATTTTCCTTGATATATGATTTCATCACCACTTCTAATTATCAAATCAATTTGACCAAGTAGTTTTTTAGTTTCTTCATCGTTTTCGTTTATATCAATCTTCATGAAGTATTTGGCATTTTTCTTATTTGAGTTATTGATTTGAATATCTTCTACAAAACTATCTCCTGGAAGTAACCTTCGTGTTCTTTCAAGGAAATTATTTGGCACGCCTATATCTTCTTCTGTTCCATTTTCATATTTTATTAATAATTGTGAGTCATCATCTATATCAATATTATAGGTGTTTCTAACATTTTGAGTTGGCTCAACCCCTTTCCATGGATCTTCCACACTATAATCAGGTGTAAAATTCTTGATTTGCAACGCTTCAGCTATAATCTCTATCTTTAACACTCCGTTAACTGCGAATTTATCAGCATTTTCTGGAATTCTAATTTGATCAAATAGTTCAATCGTATCTTTTGCGTTAAACGTACCATTATAGTAGTAATAATCGCCATATTGGGTAAATTGTGTTGAAAAATTTGAAATATAATCCTCAAAATTTATAGAGTCGTTTATATAATTAATCTTAATTCGTAAATAACAATCCGTTCCCTTATTGAATACTTTAGGAATAAAATTCACATTTTCTCCCGGAAGTACTACTCTATCATCACCATATTCAATTTGATTGTTCTCGTCATCGAGTATATAGGTTCCAATTTCTACATCTACTGTACTAGTACTAAGTGCACCATTTACACCTTGTTCTGTAAGTGCATAAATGCCAGAGATTGTCATTACTATGAAAAATATAATTCCTAAGACTAATAATATAGTTTGTGTTTTGTTTATAATGATCACTCCCTTCTGACATAAATGTTTATTTAATACTATAATTAAATTATTTTTAATTCAATAGGTATGTTGGTGCTGTTGAATTTCAAGGTGATTTTTTCACATTTTTGTAATCTTTTTATTTTCCAAAGTTGTTGAAACTGGTGCATTCCCTGCTGGTTTACTGTATTTTTTACAAAAATGTAACAAATATATCTTTTTGATTACTTTTTTACTTTTTAAAAATGCTATACCATTGATTATATATATTTATGTATAAAAAAAAGCAGGCTTCTTTTTACCTGCTAAAAAAATTTTAAAAATTCTTTGTCCAGACATTCTTTCATAGGTAGAACATAATCCGTTTGTAGGCTCTAACAAAAGTCCATCTGAATCAAGTGTCTATGTACACCCACCAGAAGTACCTGTTGCTACAATATCTAAATATTAGATTTAGAAATATCATTTTTCTCATTATTTTTTTCAACTTTATATTCTTCCATTGGATTCTTTATTTCTCTATTATTAAAGTGTTCTGGAACATAGTCATAGGAAATATTGTCCTCAAAAGAATTTTTCAAATCATAATTATCAATACGCACTCTAGTCAATAAATAATCATCATTGTACTCATACACAACTTTATAATTAAATGGGATGTGCACAACAACTTTTTTAGAAAAAATGTTTACTCTAATAAATGGATTAAGCGCCATATTTATTCTATAACCTAGTTTGTTTTTATTAACCCCAGCATGCACTTTAAAGAATTCTAGATTTTTATACGCTTCATAATAGTTTTCTTTTTCTTCATCTGTGGTAAATACATTATTATCACTATCTAAAATATATTTTTGGTCTTCCTGATTGTATGATATATCATATCTTTCTTTTTTATCCATATCGATATATGTAATATGATCTGGTTTTTCTGCATCACCTGAATATGTTTTTTCTACGGCTTTTTCTTTTATTTTCAAATAGTTAGAACGAGTTGTTACACTCCCCTCTTCTGTGCCATTATCTGATTTATGATTAAACATAATTTCATATGATTCCTCACTGAAGCTATTACCAATATTATTCATAACCGTTAGTGCAATAAATTTATACAAAGAAATTGCTAAATAAATAATTAGTATTACCACTAAAACTTTTATAAATAGATGTTTTTTCTTCGAACTTGTATTATTGCCTTTTTTAATATCTTGTGTTTTTTTAGCTCCCATAATAATTCTCCTTTGAATTTAGTCTCTATTCGCTTTTATTAATAGTTAATATAAAAGGCAGTTACAACTATTTGTCGCTCCTACCTCTTTATTGATTTTTAATTCGATGTCCAACGAACATATATTGATTTATTAGCCCAAAGTGCTTCTGTAGATGTCGTTATTTTTGTGCCACCAACCGCTTGTGTATACCATCCACCAAATGTATATCCTGTTTGGGTTGGAGTTGGTAACACTAGTGTTGGAATCTCAGATAAATCATATGTCATTTTTACTATTATATCAGCCATATTAGCTTTGGCATATCTTCTAGGGTTACCATTTGCATCAAGATTTGCTCCAAATGTGAGAGGTGCATTAAATTGTCCATTAGTCGTATTTCTATATGTTAAAGCTATACCTTGAGATTATCATTATTATGAAAAAGATGATTCCTAAAGACTAATTATATAGTTTGTATTTTATTTATAATGATTACTCCCCTTCTGATATAAATACTTATTTAATACTATTATTAAATTATTTTTAATTCAATAGGTATGTTGATGCTGTTGGATTCCAAGGTGATTTTTTCACATTTTTGTAATCTTTTTATTTCCCAAAGTCGTTGAAACTGGCGCACTTCCTGTTGGTTTACTGCATTTTTACAAAAAGTGTTACAAATATATCTTTTTGATTACTTTTTGCTTTTTAAAAATGCTACACCATTAATTATATATATTTATGTATAAAAAATAGCAGGCTTCTTTTTACCTGCTAAAAAAATTATAATAATTCATTAATTAATCTTTTAGTTTTATCTATCTCTATATGCTGAATTGCGTTAATCCCAATATTCTGTGCTACCTCTATATTTTTAAGACTATCGTCTATAAAAATTGTTTCTTCTGGGATAAGATTATATCTTTGTAGTAGTATTTTATAGATTAGTTCATTTGGCTTACTTACTTTAACTTCATATGAATAGACACCGCCATCAATATAATTGAAGAAATCATATTTGGATACAAACTCATAACTATCTGTCGAAATATTTGACAATATATATATTTTATAACCTTGTTTCTTTAGAGAAATTAAATAGTCTGCCATATCTTCACGTAAGTTATGAACTTTTACCCAATCATCTTGTAAAACAAGTTTGATTTCATTCTCTAATTCTGGATGTTCTTTTGTCAATTTTTTAATTATATCTGTATTATGCAACAATATGCCAGAATCATAGTCTACCCAATCTTGACTTTGAAAAATAATCTTATTTAATTTATTTATAGTTTCATCATCAAGCCCTAACTGCTCCATATATGGTATTGGATAAAAATCTACTAGCACTCTACCTAAATCAAATACAAAATTTTTTATCATTTTTTTATCCTTTCTTTTTCTATTATTATGTCATTTAATAGAGTTAATGCGAGTCAATTAAAATTTTTAATATTTCATCACCATGCATTTTTATTTTAACATCAGATAATATGTTAGAATTTATCAACTCTTGCCTATTCTTAGGCATTGCTACTAGTAATTTGTCAAGTTCATCATTATTAAAAATATAATAAGCTGGAATGTTCTTTGCTTTTGATTTTTGAGTTCTAAATTCTATCAATCTTTTTCTGATATTTAATGCATTTGAAATATTATTTTCTTTTGATTCGTTTTTTGATTTTATAGATAATGATTTTTCAAATTCTTTTTCATAATCTTTTGATATGTATATACTATAATTATCAATAATATTTCGAGCACTAGCTTCCATTTGCTTTTTATTACTTAAAAGATCTCTTTCAGTATTAGATACATCTTTTTTTAAATAATCAACTAATCTATCTGATTTTATAATCATACTCTTAATGTCTTTTGGTGCATATCTATCATTTATTATATTTTTTGAGTTAGCAAAAACTACTAATGGAACATACCAATTATCTAGATATCTAGCTCTTATTGTTTTGTCAATTATTCCTGTATTCTTACTTTTCCAAATCTTTTTAAAGATTTCAACATGTCTTTGTGCTTGCGTTGCAGGAGAATAAATTCCTTCTTTAACCTTTTTTTTACCATATTGGTACTCTCTAATAAAATTCCCCTTATTATCAACAGTAATATTCCCAATTAGATTTTTACATTCAACGAAATAGAGTTTTGCGGGGGTAATAATTATATAATCTATTTGTGCTTTCAAATCTTCATACTCGATATTCACATCATGCAGAACATACATCCCAATATTTGCATTTTTTAATTCAAATTCTATTTCTTTTTCGCCCAACAAACCTAATTCACAGATTCTTTTCTTTTTTAATAATTCATCATTATCTGGATATTTATTTAATAATTCACTTAAAGCATCAATTTGCTTTTGAAGTTCATTTTCCTCTTTAACAATAATTGTATCTGTAAATCTGTTTGTTAATTTATCAATTAAATCATTTATTGCCATATGTTTTCTCCTATTATTCCACAACAAATCCTTTGTTTTCTATATAATTACGTATAATTGGAATAAAGTTAACATCGGGCTCATGGAAATTTTCTGGCAGATTATCCAACGGAAACCATTTTAAATCAGACACCTCTACATTATCTGGTGTTGGTATCCCCTCATATTCATCAATCATAAATACCATATCAATACCATATATCTCATCCTGATTAGGATAAATGTGATTTTCCTTTTGTCCAGACAATATAGCAATTGGCGTAGCTTTTTTCACATCAATATTTATTTCTTCTTTAAGCTCTCTAACTAACGCTTGGTAGAATGTATCTCCCAATTCTAAACATCCGCCATGAAGAGCCCATTCTCCACTATCTGTTCTCTTTTGTAACAAAATATTACCATCCTTGTAAATACATCCACCAGCTGATGGCATAAATATTGGATCATGCCCAACTTTATTTCTAATATCTGATATATATCCCATTTTTATCACCTCACTACCCACAATTATATAGTTATTTATAAGTAAATTCAAATATTCATTTTTTTTTTATTCTCCTATAGTATAATTGTACCGGAGGGTTGATATGTTAAATTTCACGAAAAATAAGTATGATAAATACTATGAGAAGATATTAAAATCTGATAGTTCAAATATTTACACTTATAATAAAAAATATTTAAATCAAGATAATAAACTACTTTCTTTATATGGAAAATGTGATAAGTTTGACAAAAAAATTAAATTAATAATAATAGCTGATACTCACGGGAGTTTGCAAGAAGAAAGCATAAAGCTTTTTCTATCACAACACAATATATATGATGCTTGCATTTTGCTAGGAGACTACTCATATCAAGATATTTCAATAATACTAAAATATATACCTCGTGAAAAAATATATGCTTTGCTCGGAAACCATGATGGTAATTATATTCAAGATTATAATTTGACAAATCTTAACGGAAATGTTTTTACCATAAATTCAGTCAGAATGCTTGGTATACAAGGTAGTTATCGTTACAAAAATGCCAGCTTTCCTTCATTTTCTGAAAAAGAAAGTATAGAATTTCTGAAAGACAAAGAGAAAGTTGACATTTTATTTAGTCACGATGCACCATTTGGTTTAAGCGGTATTAATGATATTGCTCATCAAGGATTATTTGGAATTAATTATTATTTGTACAAAAACCATGTTCCAATTTGTATACATGGGCACGTACACACTCCATATGTTAAACACATGAAAAACGGTACACTTATTAGGTGTTGCTACTTATTGGAATATATTGAATTATAAAAATAGCACTTCGTTTGAAGTGCTATTTTTTATTTTATTTTATATTCATCCTTTAATAGTGAATTTGATTTATTTTTTTCTAATGTTACGCCGATTACTTGATCACTTTCTTTAGTAATATCATACTTTTGGTAATTAACATGAATACCATCTGCAAGAATTCCAAAATGACCTTGCCTTACCATATTACTAGTAATGACCATATCTTCTGTTTCATTATCATGAACAGTTATATGAATTCCACGCTCATTAATAGCTTCTTTGGTTAGTGCAATAATATTATTAACTAGTTCCACAGAATTATTTGAACTTGATTCTAATGATAAGTTCTCTCCTGTTTTGATATCAAATGTATACAATTCGTGAGCTCCCATAGCGCTGGTTCCAAAATCGCCATCTATTATCAAAGAAAAAGTAACAATTTCATCTGTTTGATATTCAAGATTAGCCATATATTTTACACCAACAGGTCCATCTTCCAATTCAATATTCTTAGCATCATCTGAAAATCTCTTCAAATCATTATTCCACAAATCATTCATAGTGCCCTTTAGTGTGTTCTCTATTCTCTTTGCTCCTCTCATATATGCAGGGTTAGATACTATTGGAATATTTCTTTCGCTATGGCAAACCACTTCACCCTTGGCATTTTTTGTTTCATAAGTTTCTTTTTCGTATTTTACTTTTATTTCAGAATTTTTGGTTGTATCACTCTCTGGATATTTGTTCTCATCTATTATTTTACTTGCACTTTGCGCCCTATTTGCATCTTTATTAAAAATGCCACTTGTCCTTTTTAATGCAATCGCAGCTACCAAAATAATAATAAAACAAATTATTGTTATAAAAATTACCATTTTTATTACTTTATTCTTATCATTCATATCAAATTCCTCCGAGAAATATTTTATTTATATTCATAAAAAAATTCAATATAAGCGACAAGAAAAAATCATATGATTCTATTTATGGTGTGATATTACCAATTATTCCTCTAGCCCAAACATTTTCTTCATGGTTGGATTATTAGCAGCTAATTTTTTTATTGTCAAATCATCAGCTTTATTGTTGGCTAGCCTCAAATTGTTTTCGCTTGATAATAGTGCTTCTTTTGTTTTTTGAAGATGATCAATCGTTTTATCAATCTCATCGATTGCTTTTTGAAATTTTTCACTAGCAATTCTGTAATTTTTACCAAATGCATCTTTAAAAGCATTCATTTTCTCCTCAAAATGAGTTATATCGATATTTTGATTCCTCATATCTTCTAATTCTTTCCTATATTCAAGAGACTTGCTTGCAAGATTTCTTATCAAAGTAATTAATGGAATAAAAAATTGTGGTCTTATCACATACATTTTTTCATAAATATGTGAAACATCTATAATTCCATCATTGTAGTAATCATTGTCTAACTCAAGCAAACTAACCAAAACTGCGTATTCACAATTTTTCTGCTTTCTATCCTTATCTAATTCTTTTAAGAAATCTTCATTCTTGTGCTTCGTAGCTGTTTGATCTGCTTCATTTTTCATCTCAAACATTATAGAAACAATTTCATTTCCATCATCGTCATAATCTCTAAAAATAAAATCACCTTTTGACCCTGTTTTTATATCATTATCTTTCTCAAAATATGCATTCCTAAAAAGTGGTCTAAGCCTATTAAACTCGTGATTACAATGCTGCTCTAGTGACTCCCCTATCATTTTAGTAGATTGTCTAGCTTTAAAATCTTTATAATACGCAAGTTGCTCATCCTTATCTTTTAATTTGCTTTCATATTGTTCTTTAAGCGACTTTTCTTTTATTTCACATTCTTTTAATTTTAATTCATACTCGTTTTGAGTTTTATCAATCTGGCTTGTTAAAGAAACAATTTCTTTCTCTTTATCGCCAACAGCTTGTTGAATTTCTAATTTCTTATTTGAATCTATTAGCTCCATTTGTTTTGTTAACTCTGTGATTTTGTTCTCCCTTTGAGCAATTTCAAGATTCTTCTCTCCGATTTGACTCTCTTTCTCACTAAGCTTTTTGTTATACTCTTCCTTGATACTTGCTTCAAGTAATTTTAATGAGCTTTCCTTTTCTTTTTCAAACAATTCCTCGCGTTTTTTTAGTTCCTTTTCAAATTCATCATTTCTTACTTGTTCCAATATCGAATTATAATCATTTTCACTTATTTTAAAAATTGTTCCACACTTTGGACATTTCAATTCATTCATTTACTTCTCACCTGTTCATATATTTATTGAGTACAATAATGCTCCTTTTTATATGTTCCTTTCTTTTAATTTATCTTGTTTTCCTTATATTATCACATTTTAACTACTGTGGACACTCTTCATATGAGATTCCCAAATGATTTTTTCAAAAGCAAAATAAAAAATAGCCATTATCTGAATAATAGCTATTATATCACAATTATTATTTATTCTCCTATCTCATAATCTTTTGGAGGGTTTTCTGTGCCATCTGATTTTATTTCACTAACTCCATTGGGAATAACATCATAGTACTCAAGTAATCTACTTATCCTAGAAGGATCAATAATACATCTTATTAAATCAAACATTCATACTCCCCCTTTCATTTTACTCATCTTCTTAATTATAGCACTTTTTGCCCTAAAAATCAAATGGGGACGGTCCTTTTTTAGATAGGTATCATCAAATACAATTATACTCACAATTTCGACATACGCCCATTGAGACGATTTTATAATCATTATACAAATACTATAATCTAAATCTCATTAAATCGATTCTCGTGCTTCATGGATTTTTATCTATCTATTTATACACATAAAACTTCCTGTTCAATAAAATTATTAAACAAGCCGATTTTTTTATCAAATGAATTATATCGTCCTCACATGCTTATCAGAATGGAATTCTACTATTTCATAAAATAATCTGCTCTATTTGGATTTTCACTAAAATCTGCTATACAAAAACATATGCATACGTATCTAAAAAAGGACCGTCCCCAAATTTCATAAATAAAAAAAAAGGGCCTCCTGTGCCCAGTATAATCGTACCTGATGGCGGTGGAGGCCTTAAAAGTCATTAATAAATATTTAATTCAATTATTATTGTACCACAAATAATATATAAAGTCAATATTTTATGTTTATTTGGTATGCTTTTTAGCCATTCTACTTGCTTTCTTGTCTTGCCATCTTACTTGCTTTTATTAATAATCCAGCGCCAATTGCTATCAATACCATCATTATTATGTAGTCAAATAAGCTTGTTGTTGTGAAATAAATTCTAATGTTCATAATGATTGAGGCAATAATGAAAATTGATCCTGCTATTGTAATTATTCTCGCAATAATTGATTTAGGATTGTTAACCAACCATATAACGCCTGCCATCAATGGTATAACTACGATACCAGTTGAAACATTAATTCCTCCAATGCTCAAACCTAAAAAGCTTGATCTTACAACTGATTTACTTAATAAAAAGAATATACCGGCCGCCATTGAAATAATTCCAATATAAAACTCGATATAATCACTCATTTTGTTATTTTTCTTATCAGACATCTCTCTCCTCCACATTCTTTTTTATACTCATAATAATATAATAACATAAAATCAATTTTAAACAATTCTTTCATAAAAAAATTAATCTCTTGTTTCTTTTAATAAATCATTTTAAAACAACAAAAAAGCATTAGCAAATGCCAACGCTTTTCATATAATTTATATATCCTGTATCAATTTTTTGCCATGTATCTATTTCTCTATCTAATGTATTCCTGCATATTTCTCCATTTTCAAAAGATTCATAGCTAGAAATAATGTCCTCTTTAATTTCAGGACATCTATGAATTACCCTTGAAATGTCATTGTATTTATTTCCAAATCCAGCAAATCCAAAATCAATAATTGCTTTTACATTATTATCATCATCCACTAGTATATTGCTCGAATTAAAATCTCCGTGTACTAAACAACACTCTCCTTCATCATCCATTTGGAAATTTTGTTTTTCCCAAAAAGCTCTGTCGTTATCTGAAACATGTAAAGACAACAATTCAGAAATAAAGTCTTGTAATTCTAACCCTATGTTATTAATTGAAAAAATCCCATCCTCTTTATATTGCAATGAATGCATCTCATACATAAACTTAGCAATTTGCTCTGATACCTTCTTTTTATCATCATCAGACATATCTTTAATTTTTATTGCCAATGGTGTTCCTTTTATCTTTGAATGAACTGAAAAATGTCTACCAGCATCTTCCTTCAATCTTAAATCTACTGTTTCAAATTCTGTTTTCCCTTTTATAAAATTAGCAAATTGGCAATCTTTAACTATTGTTCTCTCCCAGAATTGATCTCTTGGAAATCTAAAATAATAATCTCCATGATTTGTACTAACTTCATATACTATATTAGTCCAACCAGTTTTGTTTAATTCTATATCCAAAATTTCAATATCAGAATATTCATTTGACAAAGTATTATAAATTATGGATTCGAAATCTTCATCAATTGAAAAAAATTTATCTTTCATCTAATTTATTCCATCCTTTATACTCTTCACAAGTTGAAGAATTCTTTCTTTTGAATCTTCATCATAGTGATTATAAAAAACATAATCAAATTGACTTCTCAACTTTTCATCATTCATGTAGTTATTATAGTGTTCATCCATCTCTTTTAAGCGTTCTTCTTCCTTATCCTTCGGTAGTCCTCTATCTCTTACGATTTTTTTAGCAATTTCAATATCTTCAGGTAATATATAGATTGTTTTGATGTCTGGTCTGATTTTTTTCCAATCATATATTGTAGTATAGTGCATCTCAAAAACATAGTCTTCATCAGAAAAAATTTCATCTCTTAGATATCCATATTCTCCACCAAAAACCTCAAATCTATATGCTATTTTCCCCTCTGCCTCACATTGATCTAACTCTTCTGTTGTCATAAATAATCCCGATTTTCCGACAACCTCATTTTTTCTTTTAGGTCTTGTTCTAATAGTATTCACTTTCTTAAAATTTAATTGTTCTTGAATTAGTTCTTTATAATATGATTTTCCAACGCCAGTAACTCCAACTAAGGCTAATAACATCTTCATCCTCCAAAGGCGGTACATACCATAATAAATCTTTTTAATATACCATACATTTTACAATGAATTTGAAATATGTCTATACTTTTTACAAAATATTCACAAAGAATATATTCTTTAAATTAAAAACTAGGATATTTTTGTACTGAACCCAAAAAGTTGGACAGTATAAATTAGGCGACTAACATGGAATGTTGTCTGTATTGAACAGGCGACATTCCTTTTAGTTTGCTCTTAATTCTTCTGTTATTATAATATTCTATATATTC
>AUXO011279967.1_pt1 | contig 11709 bp, 8 predicted proteins | sample 768731 | NCBI WGS metagenome assembly AUXO01 (sample SAMN02715735, study PRJNA202380) | gut metagenome | biome: sheep rumen | host: Ovis aries | place: New Zealand: Palmerston North | reverse complement strand
TCGCCTCCAAGTAGGCGGCGCTTTCCACTCGCCCCTTATGCAGCCCGCCGCCGACGAACTCAACGAAGCCATACTCAACACCGAGTTCCATACCCCACATTGCCCCGTCTATCAGAACGTCAATGCCTATCCGCAGACAGAACCCGATGCCATCCGCCAGAACCTCCTCGCACAACTCACTGCCCCCGTCCGTTGGACACAGACGATAAAAAACATGGTGCTTGACGGTGCCACGGAGTTCTATGAGTTCGGCCCCGGAGATGTCCTCAAAGGACTTATCAAGAAAATCTCCCCCGACGTTACGGTAGGTTAGATTTTCGCGTTTATGCTTTGCGCATTTAAGCGCAAAAAAAATAGCATTTAAGCCCTGCGCATTTCGGCGCAGATAAAATATAAGAAACATGTACAGAACAGCAACTTGCGGCGAACTGCGTATCGCCGATAAAGGTAAAACGGTAACACTCGCCGGTTGGGTGCAACGCATCCGCAAAATGGGTGGAATGACATTTATTGACCTTCGCGACCGCTATGGCATCACCCAACTTGCCTTCACTCAAGGTACAGAGGCTTTTGATTCTGCCAACTCTCTCGGACGCGAATATGTGCTTCAAGCCGAAGGTGTAGTGATTGAGCGTCAGAGCAAGAACCCCGCTCTCCCTACGGGCGACATAGAGATAGACGTTCGCCGTCTCACCGTCCTCAATCCCGCTCTTACCCCGCCTTTCACCATTGAGGACGACACTGACGGCGGCGACGACATACGTATGAAGTACCGCTATCTCGACCTCCGCCGCACGGCTGTCAGGAAAAACCTCGAACTGCGCCACCGTATGGCTTTTGAGGTTCGCCGCTACCTTGACTCCCAAGGTTTCCTTGAGGTAGAAACCCCCGTTCTCGTCAATTCTACCCCCGAAGGTGCTCGCGATTTCGTTGTTCCCTCTCGTATGAACCCGGGTCAGTTCTACGCCCTGCCACAGTCGCCACAGACACTCAAACAACTCCTTATGGTCTCCGGCTTTGACCGCTACTTCCAGATAGTCAAATGTTTCCGCGATGAAGACCTGCGCGCCGACCGGCAGCCGGAGTTTACGCAGATAGACTGCGAGATGTCCTTCGTTGAGCAGGAAGACATACTTCAGATGTTCGAGGGTATGTCGCGCCACCTCTTCAAGTCTATTCTTGACATCGACCTGCCCGCCCTCCCGCGTATGACTTGGGCTGATGCTATGAAGTACTATGGCTCCGACAAACCCGATACACGCTTTGGTATGACCTTTGTCGAACTCCAAGACCTCTTCCACTCCTTTGAACAACGCAAGCCTGCCGAAGTGCAGTTCAAAGTCCTTGCAGATGCAGCATACATAGGCGGTATTTGCGCTACCGGCTGCGCCTCATATACGCGCAAGCAACTTGATGCGCTCACCGACTTCGTCCGCCGCCCGCAGATAGGTGCTAAAGGACTGATTTACGCAAGAGTAGGGGAGGACGGCACCGTCAAATCGTCTGTCGATAAATTCTATACACAAGACGAGTTGCAGCAACTTGCTCGCGAGATGAAAGCCGAAAAAGGCGACCTTATACTCATTCTCTCCGGCGACGATGCTATGCGTACCCGCAAACAGCTTTCCGAACTGCGCCTTGAGATGGGACGGCAACTCGGACTGCGCGACCCAAAAAAGTTCTCATGCCTCTGGGTTATCGACTTCCCGATGTACGAGTGGTCGGACGAGGAGCAACGCCTTATGGCTATGCACCATCCCTTTACCTCGCCCAAACCCGAAGACATACCTCTGCTCGATACCGACCCCGCAGCCGTTCGCGCTAATGCCTACGATATGGTTATCAACGGCGTGGAAGTAGGTGGTGGCAGTATTCGTATCCACGATGCCAAACTGCAAGAGAAAATCTTTGAGATTCTTGGCTTTACCCCCGAACAGGCACAGCAGAAGTTCGGCTTCCTTATGAATGCCTTCAAGTACGGTGCACCTCCCCACGGAGGACTTGCCTATGGTCTCGACCGCTTCGTCTCCCTCTTCGCCGGACTTGACAGTATTCGCGACTGTATCGCCTTCCCCAAGAACAACCAAGGCAAGGATGTTATGCTCGGCGCACCGTCTGTCATAGACCAAATCCAACTTGACGAACTCCAACTTGACATCCGCAAACAGAAATAACCCTTTTGCTGCCTTTGGAGCGCGGTCGTCCCCGCCCGCAATCAATAAATGGCAGGAAATCAATAACAAAAGACGCTTGGAACTCAAGTTCCAAGCGTCTTTTGTTATACTATCCTTGCGTGTATTACATCATTCCACCCATTCCGCCTGCGGGCATTGCCGGTGCGGGGTTCTCTTCTTTGATGTCAGTGATAACACACTCCGTGGTGAGGAACATACCGGCTATGCTGGCTGCGTTCTCAAGTGCCACACGTGCCACTTTGGCAGGATCAACCACACCGGCTGCCATCAGTTGCTCGTAACTGTCCTTGCGTGCGTTGTAGCCGTAGTCGCCTTTGCCCTGGCGCACTTTATCCACTACCACAGCACCCTCCTTGCCTGCGTTGGCAACAATCTGACGAAGAGGCTCTTCTATTGCGCGGCATACGATGTCTATACCGGTCTGCTCGTCCTCGTTCTCGCCTTTCAGTCCGCAAAGGGCTTCCTGTGCGCGGATGTATGCCACACCGCCGCCCGGTACTATACCTTCTTCTATCGCGGCGCGGGTTGCACTCAGTGCATCGTCCACACGGTCTTTCTTCTCTTTCATCTCCACCTCGCTTGCTGCACCTACGTTCAGTTGAGCAACACCGCCTGCAAGTTTGGCAAGACGCTCTTGCAGTTTCTCCTTGTCGTAACTCGACTTGGTGGCTGCTATCTGTGCCTTAATCTGATTGACTCTTGCTGCAATGGCTTCTTTGTCGCCTGCGCCGTTTACTATCGTGGTGTTGTCCTTGTTTACCGTTACGTTTTCAGCCGTACCAAGCATATCGATAGTGGCGTTCTCAAGTTTGATACCCTTCTCCTCGCTGATAACTGTACCGCCGGTGAGAATGGCTATATCCTCAAGCATTTCTTTTCTGCGGTCGCCAAAGCCCGGAGCCTTAACGGCGCAAATCTTCAGTTGAGCGCGCAGACGGTTTACTACAAGTGTGGTAAGTGCCTCGCTGTCAACGTCCTCTGCAATGATAAGCAACGGACGACCGCTCTGTACTGCGGGTTCCAAAACGGGAAGCAGTTCCTTTAAGTTGGATATTTTTTTGTCGTGGATAAGTATATAAGGCTTGTCCATTTCTGCTTCCATCGTCTCGGTGTTGGTCACGAAATACGGACTGATATAGCCGCGGTCAAACTGCATACCTTGTACCACGTCTATCGTTGTGTCCATACCCTTTGCCTCGCCTATGGTGATAACGCCGTCTTTGCTAACTTTGCGCATCGCATCGGCTATCAGTTTGCCTATCTCTGCATCGTTGTTCGCGCTTATGGTGGCAACCTGCTCTATCTTGTCAAAGTCGTTGCCTACCTGCTCGCTCTGCTCCTTGATGTGGGCTACCACTGCACTTACAGCCTTGTCAATACCGCGTTTCAAATCCATCGGATTAGCACCGGCTGCCACGTTCTTCAGACCAACGCTTACAATAGCCTGTGCAAGTACGGTTGCCGTTGTCGTACCGTCACCGGCTTGGTCGCCTGTCTTGCTTGCTACCTCTTTTACGAGTTGTGCACCAAGGTTCTCCGCTGCATCTTTCAGTTCAATCTCCTTGGCTACGGTTACACCGTCTTTCGTGATGTGGGGAGCACCGAATTTCTTGTCTATTACTACGTTTCTGCCTTTCGGACCAAGCGTTACTTTTACGGCGTTTGCAAGTTGGTCAACACCGCGTTTGAGAGCCTCACGAGCCTCTACATTATATGTTATCTCTTTTGCCATAGTTGTTTATGTTTAGTTTTCTTTGTTTAACGTATCAGCCAAGATTGGCTGATTATCTTATCCCACCACTGCGAGTACATCGCTCTGGCGCATAATCAGCAGTTTCTCGCCGTCTATCTCAAGTTCGGTGCCGGCATATTTGCCGTACAGCACTTGGTCGCCTTGTTTGAGTACCATCTCTTCGTCTTTTGTGCCTTTGCCTGTCGCAAGTACCTCACCGCGAAGGGGTTTCTCTTTTGCGTTGTCGGGAATGATGATTCCGGCTTTGGTCGTTGTCTCTGCAGCCACGGGGCGTACAAGCACGCGGTCTGCCAATGGTTTGATGTTTGTCATAATGATATTTTTTTATGTGTTATTGTCAGTTTATTGCGGTCTATTGCTATCCCGCGATGTACATTGTGCTTTTTCCTGCACACTTTCCTACGTGCAAACACTGTGCCAAACTATTTTAATTACCTGCATATACAAACAGGCTCTGCCATTTTGGCAGAGCCTGTCTTTGCTTGCGTAATGATTTTGTTATTAGTCAAACAGGTTCATTGACAAGTATCTTTCTCCCGTGTCGGGCAATACGGCTACAATCATCTTGCCTGTGTTCTCTTCTTCTCTTGCGAGACGAAGTGCTGCCATAAAGGCTGCGCCCGACGATATACCTACGAGCAGACCTTGTGTTCTTGCTAATGTGCGCATACCCTCAAACGCCGTCTCGTCTTCTATGGTCATTATCCTGTCCACCACTTCTGCGTTATATGTCTGAGGGACGAAGCCTGCACCTATACCTTGTATGCGGTGTTTGCCTGCTACGCCGGTGGAGAGTACAGCCGAGGTTGCCGGCTCTACAGCCACTACCTGCACCTCTTTCTTGTGCTTTTTCAGTGCCTTGCCCGAGCCTGATACAGTGCCGCCCGTACCTACGCCAGCCACGAGTATATCCACCTTGCCTTCCGTGTCGCTCCATATTTCCTCGCCCGTTGTGCGCTCGTGCATTTCGGGGTTGGCGGGGTTAACGAATTGCCCGAGTATAACCGCGCCTTCTATGCTGTCTCTCAGTTCCTCTGCACGGCGTATAGCGCCCTTCATACCCTCTGCCCCGGGTGTGAGTTCGAGCGTTGCACCATAGGCTTTCAGCAGGTTCCTGCGCTCTACGCTCATCGTGTCGGGCATAGTCAGTATGGTCTTATATCCTTTTGCGCTGCCTACCCAAGCCAAGCCTACACCGGTGTTGCCGCTCGTAGGCTCAATGATAGTGGCGCCCTTTTTCAGTATCCCCTTCTTTTCTGCATCTTCCACCATAGAAAGTGCAATACGGTCTTTCACGCTGCCGCCAGGGTTAAAATACTCCATTTTGACAATAATGCGGGCTTTCTGACCTTCCATTCCTTTGATTTCAAGCATCGGCGTGCGACCGATAAGTTCAGTTAATTGATTGTAAATCATAATAAAAATATTTAGGTAGTTTATATTTTAGCTTGCTTATACGGCAGTATCTATTGTCAGTACGAAAACATCTGTTCTCCATAAAAACAATAACGACCTGCCTTGTATGGGCAAGCCGTTGTTATCTTATTATAGTCTTATACTTTAATATATAATAGTACTATGCAACGCTATACCCATACTCGGGAGTTGCACAACAACATACATTATTAAAAGTATATGACTTCATTTATCTTCGTTTTTGCGCTGCAAAGGTACGGCAAAAATTTCTACCTGCAAAACAATTCTTCACTTTTTTGAAAAAAATGATAGTTTTGCGTATTTTTTACACAAATAATTTTGCAGTATCAAAATTTCGCCGTACCTTTGCGTTAAAATTACACAATATACGAAAACAACGTAAATTACGAAAACAACGTAAAATTATGCAAGACTATATAAAAACAGACAAAGGTTATGCCTACGAGTACCCTCGTGCCGCTGTTACCACCGACAGTGTCATCTTCGGCTTTGACGGTCAGGACTTGCTCGTTCTGCTCATCAAGCGGGGTGGGGAGCCGTATAAAGGCTGCTGGGCATTCCCGGGCGGGTTCCTCAATATGGACGAGACGGTGGAAGAATGTGCTTTCCGCGAACTAAAAGAGGAGACGGGGCTTGAGCCTGACCAAATGGAGCAGTTTGGCGTTTTCTCCGCCGTTGACCGCGACCCGCGAGGCAGAGTGCTAACGGTTTCTTTCTATGCTCTTATCAAAAAAGAACATGTCAGCGGCGGCGATGATGCTACCGATGCGCGCTGGTTCCCCATCAATGCTCTGCCCCCTCTCGCTTTCGACCATAGCGATATGCTCCGTGAAGCACTTGCAGCACTCAAACGCGACATATACCATAAGCCCATCGGTTTTATGCTCCTTGACGAACATTTTACTATGCCGCAACTTCAACGCCTGTATGAAGCCATCCTCGGTGAGCAGTTCGACCGCCGCAATTTCCAAAAGAAAATGCTTGCCAGTGGCGTTGTGGAAGAGCAGGGGGTTGAACGCGCAATGGGACATCGCCCCGGCAAACTGTTTTCTTTCGTTCCTGAAAACTACGACCAGATGAAGGAACACGACAGCAGAGCAAAAGAATTCTGAATCAAAAATGTAAAACAACCTCTAACCTCTAAATAAATACCACTATGTTATTCTTCAACAACAAAAAAGAACATCATGTTCCCGAAATGAAACCTACGGGTTCTCACGTTTTTAATCTTATTATCCTCGACCAGAGCGGTAGTATGTGTGTCATCGAGAAAGCCGCCCGTAGCGGCTGCAACGAAGTGCTGTCGGGTATCCGCAAAGAGCAAAAAGACACCCCAGAACTCATCCAACACATCACTCTGCTACCTTTCAGCACCGGCAAAATGACTTACATCTACGATGATGTTGTTGCCGACCAAATAAAAGAGATTGGCGACGAATACAGTCCCGCCGGCGGTACGGCTCTCTACGATGCTATGGGCTTCGCCCTTTCCGCACTCGAGCGCAAAGCAGAAAAATACGATGATGCAGTGGGTGTTGTTACTATCATCACCGATGGTGAAGAAAACTCTTCTCGCGAGTTCACCGGCAAAATGATTTTCGACCTCGTGGAACGACTCAAGAAAAAAGGCTGGACCTTCGCCTTTATGGGTGCCAACCAAGACGTTCTCAAAGTGGCAAGCAGTCTCAATATCAAGAACGCACGCGCCTTCGACTACGATAATGCCGGTATGGCAGATGCTTTCCAAGCAGAAGCATCGGCAAGACACGCCTTCTTCCAACGCCACCTTAAAAACACCGCCGCCGCTAAAGGTATGTCTGCAAAGGAAAGACAAAACTTATATGCCGAGGCGGAGGAAAATACCAATTACTACGGCGACCAAGCATAGATTTTCAGTGCCGTTGCCTATCAATTTGGCAAAAATGTACATCCTATTCAATAATAGAACTCGTGCCTGCAACAGCAGGCACGAGTTCTATCGATTTCTAATTTCTAATTATCCATTGATTATTTCAAATAGAATCCGCAACCTACATTCCATAGGAATGGATTGCGCGGTGAGTTGATAACGTAGTTGTTAGCCATATCGTAGGGGTTAATCATCAGGTTGGCAAACGCCGTCATCATACATCTTTCGGATATGTCCTTGTGCCAATTCAGTTTCGCGCTTACGTTACAGAAAGCGAAGTCGCCCTGAAAACCGGTGTACATACTCTTCCACGGAGTAAGACCGGCACGAGCTTCAAGACACAGGTTATTTGGCAGATAGATGTCATATCCGAGTTCGAGATAACTGGAATAGGCACGTTTGGTACCGCATAAAGCCTGATCGGCTGCTGACATCATATTGTAATCTGCAATGGAGATTTGGTTACCTGTGCCGTCAATCATATATCCGTCCCGACCAAAAGTGCGGGTACACCATAATATACTTATAGGCAGAGCATCGCTTACGCGGTATTTGATACGCCATTCTTGTGTAATGCCGCCGCCGGGGGCTGTGTTGCTGAAATCAAAATAGCGGCTCGGACCGCCTATGGTGCCGTCAAAATTTTTGTAGTTATCAAAATAATACATGTGCATAAACATTACCGTCAGTCCCCAACGGCTGAAACCGAGTGTCATATCCACTTCCGGATTCAGTCCTTTTACTCTTGCTTGGGCAGGAGTGTTATATCCGTTGCCGGTAAAAGTCCAATCGCAAGCACCTATGTTCCACCACATATCAAGAAACAGTCCGCCGTAACCCACATTGGCATCTGCCTGAATACCCATACCGCCGACATATAATCCGCGCCAGATGTAGTTGCTCACCAAGTCGGCTCCCACGCCGTAGGTGAAACCTACTTTCTGATTGTAGTCCGGTAGCAACGACTTTTTAGGCTGAAGCCCTGTCTCATCAGCCCAAACGGCTGAACACAGAAGAACGCTTATGCAAAGCATAAGACCTTTGCGTAATTTGTTTTTCATCATCATTGGTTTTTGTGTTGATACTTATTATGCCGCAAAGATACGGCAATTTTGTTTAATAAAGAAAGATTTTTGTACAAAATTATGAAGTGTTAAAAAATTATGTTACCTTTGTGCGTTTTTTTGCTGACATATTATATACCCAATTATACTAATCCTTAAAATTTTTGTCTATGGCAAGAAACCAATTCGCCAGTAAGTTTGGTACTATGGCGGCCATTGCGGGTTCTGCTGTCGGGCTTGGTAACATCTGGAAGTTTCCTTACGTTGCAGGTCAAAACGGCGGTGCCGCTTTCCTTATTATCTACATCGTTATCTCTCTGCTCATCTCCGTTCCGGTGATGCTGTCGGAGTTTGTTATCGGACGTCGCGGACAGGGCAATACCTATCGCGCCTTTATCAACTCCTCCGGCAAGAAAGGGTGGGGGGCAGTCGGCGCGATAGAGATATTTGCCGGTATGGTCATTCTCGCTTTCTACTGCGTAGTGGCAGGTTGGTCGCTTGAGTATATTATTCAGTCCATTGGCACCGGTTTTAGCGGAATGACCTACGATGATATGTCCCTTATGTTCGACAATTTTGTCAACGGTTCTCGCCCTGTGCTTTGGACCCTTATCTTCCTCGGGATGAACTGTATCATACTTGCTTTTGGCGTGAGCAAAGGTATTGAGCGTTGCTCCAAGTTTATGATTCCCGCTCTCTTTGCTATCCTTCTTCTCCTCGCTATCGTTTCCGTTTGGCAGGAAGGCTGGGCCAAAGGTGCTGCTTTCCTTCTCAAACCCGACTGGGGGGCAGTAACGTGGCAGACGGTCATTATGGCTCTCGGTCAGTCCTTCTTCTCCCTCTCGCTCGGTATGTCGGCTATGACCACCTACGGCTCTTATATTCAGAAAGACCAGAGCCTTGTCTCTGTTTCTATGATAGTTACCGGTGCCACAGTCGTTATGGCTATCCTCGCCGGACTTGCTATCTTCCCCAGCGTATTTACTTACGGTGTGGAGGTTACTTCCGGTCCGAACCTCGTCTTCAAGACCCTCCCGCCGCTCTTTGCAACCCTCCCGGGCGGACGTATAGTGTCGGTGCTGTTCTTCATTCTCCTCTTTTTTGCTGCCATCACTTCCTCTTTCTCGTTGCTTGAAGCCGGTGCCGCATATATATCCGAGGAGTGGAAAATAGGCGGAAAGCAGGTAACTCGCGTTTGGGCACTCGTTATCCTTTTCTTCACTGTAGGTGCTCTCTCTGTTATATGCGCAATGTCCCAAGTGGAAGGCTCAACTCTCAAGATTCTCGGTTTCTCCGTGTTTGACTTTACGGATATGTTCACCTCCAACTTCATTCTGCCTCTCGGAGGTATAGCCGCTTGCATACTTGTCGGACAACTTATGCCGCGCGATGTCGTCTTTAACGAACTGACATCGGACGGCCGCTTCAATGCCAAAGTATGCCGTTTCTTCTACTGGCTCGCACGCTATGTATGCCCCATCATCATCTTCTTTATGTTCATCAACGGCGTTTCTTCTATTCAACGCCCCGCCGCGCCTGAAGAGAGTATGGCCGCTGCCACTTATCCTTCGGCTGAATACGACAAAGCAGAGGTTATTCTGATGCATACCCCGGGCGAAGAACTCTTTGACGGTGTGGCTCACCCTGCAGCCGGTTTGTTTGAAAACTACTTTAATGTAGAAAAAGCAGCCGAAGAGCATCGCGGATATATTGCTACACTCCGCAAAAACGGTGCTACCGTCTATACAGTGGCTGATATACTCAATACCATTGACAAGGACACGCTTCAGATGCTCGCGCTTAATTCTCTGCGTTACGCTCCGGAAGATATGCAGTATAAGATAGAGGTTGTCAACACTATGAGCCGCTCCGACCTTATTCGTTGCATTCTCCTTCGTCCTACCGTTACCCTCTCCGCCACCGACATCAATACCGGCGTTGAGGCTGTATATACCCATTCGCCGCTCTCCAATCTCTATTTTATGCGCGACCAGAGTATCTCCACCCCGCGTGGCGTGATTATGGGACGTATGAACTCGCTCCAGCGTACCAACGAGGTTGACCTCGTCCGCCTTTGCTACTCACACCTCGGTATACAGCCTGTGTATAGCGTTTCAGGCGACAACGCTTACCTCGAAGGCGGCGACTATATGCCTTTCGGCACCCTCTCTCTTATAGGCTGCGGTATGCGTACCACGCAGGAGGCTATCAACCAACTTCTTGCCCGCGACCTCTTCGGACACGATACGGTCGTAGTCGTTCGCGATGCACTGCGCTGGCAGGCACAGATGCACCTTGATACATACTTTAATATAATAGACCGCGACCTTGTTACTATGTGCGCCAACCGTTACAACGCTCAAGAAGGTACTCCAGAGTACGTTACTTGCGACATCTATGTGCGCGATCGCACGCAGCATAGTGAGCAGACAGGCGACTATATATTGGCAACGGAAGGTATCGGTTTCCGCTCTTGGCTTGAGCAAAGAGGCGTGAAGATTATCGCTATATCAGATGCCGATGCCGCTCACTATGCCAACAATTACCTCACTATTGCTCCGCGCCACATCTGCGCTATCCAAGGTCAGTCAATGGAGTTCGCAGAAGCCCTCAGAGACAACGGTGTGATGGTTGACTGGATACCTGCTGCCAACCTTATCTGCGGTTATGGTGCAGCCCACTGTATGACGCAAGTCGTTCGCCGCAAATAATCATAGTAGCAATCTGCTTGGATTCAGATACAAAAAAATCGCAACACTTGTTGCGATTTTTTTGTTTGTCTGTTATGTCGAAATACTGTTTCCGATGTTATTTCTTTACCGGTGTCTTGGGGAAGAACAGCCAGAAGAGTATTGCTACCACGAGCGAGTATGCTGCAAATATATACCAACTGTTCTGCCACCCTGTCCATATCTCAATCGGTGTTGCCCCATTTTCGGCAGGAGCATATACGAAATGATTGACAATGGCTTGTGCGCTCAGCGTACCTATAGTTGCACCTAAACCGTTGGTCATCATCATAAACAGTCCTTGTGCCGAAGAACGCATATCGGGTGTCGTCTCTTGGTCAACATACAGCGCACCGCTGATATTGAAAAAATCGAAAGCAAATCCATATACTATGCAACTCAGTACAAACATCCATACTCCGTTGCCCGGGTTGCCCGCACCGAACAGACCGAAACGCAGCACCCACGCAATCATAGCCATAAACATCACGTTCTTGATGCCGAAACGTTTGAGGAAGAACGGAATAAGAAGTATGCAAAGAGCCTCGCATATCTGTGATATACTGATTAGTATGTTTGCATGCTGTACACCGAATGTGCTTGCAAACTCCTCTATCGCACC
>AUXO010987535.1_pt1 | contig 11710 bp, 17 predicted proteins | sample 768731 | NCBI WGS metagenome assembly AUXO01 (sample SAMN02715735, study PRJNA202380) | gut metagenome | biome: sheep rumen | host: Ovis aries | place: New Zealand: Palmerston North | reverse complement strand
AAAGGAATATGGAAAATTCAATTCAGACAGATGCCAAGCGCATCAACGAGATTACTGGCCGTCCGATGGCAGAGTGTAAGAAACAGGCTCAGCAGATTGCAGAGTGTATCAAGGAAATGAACAGTCGAATCGTTGAGTTCTACTACATGAAGAAGGATGGAACGAAGCGTCAGGCTTTCGGCACGTTGCAGCCGGAGGTGATTGTGCCTCTTATCAGCAATGCGCCCGAGCGCAAGCCGAATCCCGACCTCGTGACGTACTACGACACCGAGGCACAGGGTTTCCGTTCATTTAAGAAGGTGAATTTCGTGGAGTACGTTAAAGCACCTGAAGCATGAGCGGTAGTCTTAAGCCGTGCAAAGGACACGGCACCATGATTCACCAATCTTTTACAAAATGACAGAAATAGCAAAATTCGCCTGGACTTTGGTCCTTGTAATCTTCTTTGTAGGTATGAAGGCCTTCATCATTCTCTTGGTGATTTTAGCCCTCATTGCAGTACTCTACATCATCAATCCTGATTGGTTTAAGCCGAAGTAAGTCTCAAGCCGTGCAAAGGACACGGCACCACCAACCAATTAAATTTTACGAATATGAAACATGAAGATTTTAGAATCCGCTACAATGAAATCATGTTCGACGAGCGCGACGTGATTAAGTCATTCTTAGAGCGTCAGGCCGACATTCGCTATGGTAAGCAGATGTGGGAATGGTGCCTTAACAATGTTCAGGTGATTGCCGTCAATGGTTCCCTCTATTATTGTTACGAGATTTTCCTCGAGGATGGCGATGTGAAGTTTAGGATGAAACCCGCAATCGATTGGCAGGGAGAGACAGAAGTTTGGGAATGTTCAAATTTCGCTCTTGGTGAGCTTTCAAAGATTATCGATGCTCTGCCTGAGATTGAGAAGATCATCCGTACCAATGCAGAATCTGACTTGAAGGAGTTCTGCAAGGATTGTTCTGTCAATCTCGAAGGTGAAGAGTTCCGATGGGAGGTGGGCTGTGCTGGGTACGAAGTCCAGGAGATTGCCATTGACAACAAAGGCGACTTGAATTGCTTAGTCATGCACACAGATTCCCTTGGCAAAAAGACATTCCTCCAAGTCGATCACTTTGACTTGGATATTACTCAGAAACTCCGCGACCACGTGCATGTTGTCATTCTGCATCGAAGCAAAGAGTATAAGAAGTTGATGGAGTTACTTGAGAAATTCGATAATCTCCGTTGCGACTTTGAACACCCTGATTACTTCATCACACCTGTCGGTACAGACCTTACTTGCATGGTTCTTTCTGTTTACAGGAATGCAGATGAGCTGTATGTATTGACAGACCCAGGCGAGCGCATTGGCGATACATTCCTCTTTAAAGAGAAGGATTTGAAAGATTGTAATCTTGCCATCTGTATTGAGGCCGTCAAAGACATGTTGCCTGTGAAGATGATGACAGTCACTGTCTCTGAGGTACGCTCTCGTACTATCGAAGTCGAGGCAGATGATTTCAATGAAGCGAAGAAGAAGGCCAAAGAGGTGCTTGAAAAAGAGCCTCTTAATGACGGCGATTCCAACGGAATCCAATTCCTTTAGTCTCTCGGGAGCCTTGCACGGCTCCTACTATTATTCACCAAAATTCAAAGAAATATGAAAAAGATAGACACTTACGAGCTTGCTAAGGTAGTTCGGAATCTCGAGATTAGGGATCTGATCCAGGCAGTTGAGAACTATGGCGGCAGAGTTACATTTGCCGAGCATAACGATGAAGACGATGAAGAGGTGACAGCCGATGTCTATGAGCGTCCGTGTGTAATGGTAAACGCTGACAATGTAGGCCCTGTCGATGTCTATATCAACTCTGTTGAAGTCGATGAAGATTGTAACCTCCACATCAGGGGCGAGTACAAAGAAGACTTCGAGGAGTACGACATTGACGAGACTGACATTGCCGTCGGCCACATCGGATTTATCACTGATCTGATTCCGCTGAAGCCTGCCATGAAGAAACTCTGGCTTTGCCTTGGCATTGAGATTGAGGCTACCGACGAGGAAATTGAGAACATCATCGAGAACAAAGGCAGCTGGGGAAGATTCGACCTGAATGAGATTATCAGGGACAGACGTTTCAGACTGTCCGGCCCTACTTGTGTGCCGAAGAGATCCATCAGAGACTTCAACACCGAGAACGGAACAGAGTTCAAGGTAGAAGAAGTAAAGTACGATTTCAAGTCATAATTGTAGTTTTTAGTTGGTTAGGGTGGGAGAGTTTGCGCTCTCCTGCCTTTCTATTTCACCAATCTTACAAGAATATGGAAATATTTATCAATCCAAAAACTGCGATGCAGCAGTATCATGATTTCAAGGAGAAGCACCCTAATCATCTGTTGCTTTTCCGTGCTGGAGATTCCTATAAGGCTTACGAAGACGATGCACATACGTTAGAGGAAGTTCTTGGTATCGGCATTTACAACCAGCACACTCCCGAGAAATGGCTGCACGTCGCAGAGTTCCCGCATCAAGCACTCGACACGTATCTGCCTCGCCTCATCCGTGCCGGTTACAAAGTTGGTATCACCGATGTCTCTTAGGGTTTTGTGTGCCGCTACAGCGGCCATTACCCACCATTAACCCCTAAATACAGGAATTATGTCACAGAAAGTTTATCTGATTGTAGAGACCAAGGCAGTAGCCAAGGTTTTCGCACGGGTTTTCGAGACCCAGGAGAAGGCTGAGAAGGCCATGAATGAGCGTGATGAACGGACAGGCGAACGCCTCTATCCCGAATGCCATGTCATTGAGCGTACCATTGAGTAGTCTTAATACCATTTCGTTCGCGCAAACGAAATGGTGCCATTCACCAAACATTTTCAGAATATGAACAGAAATTTTCTACCAATGTCTTGTTGGGCTGCAGAAGATATTCCGTCCAACAAAATCATCGACGCAAATCCTGAGTACATGTCGAATGCAGAGCTGTTATCCATTATCTTGGGCACTGGATCCAATAAGGAATCAGCCGTTGAACTGGCAAGAAGGATTCTTTCACAATGCGACAATAAGCTGTCCTTGCTTGCACGTAAGGCACCGAATCAGCTTATCTATATGCACGGTATGGGCAAGCAGAAAGCCGCTAAGATTAGGGCTGCACTTGAACTTGGCAAGCGTCGCCAACAGGAACTGGCGAACGAAGAGCCTGACTGTGGCACGGCAGTACGCATCTATAACATGATGCTCCCTATCATGCGGGACCTGAATCATGAAGAGTTCTGGGTGTTGCTGCTGAATCAGCACTATAAACTTATCAAGAAATTCCGTCTCTCTATAGGTGGAATAACTGAGGTGTCTGTGGATATTCGTGTTATCATGAAAGAGGCATGCTTGGCCAACGCTACGATTCTCGCTGTCTGCCATAATCATCCGTCCGGCTCTCTCACACCTTCTCGCTGTGATGACAAGCTGACAGAAGAGATCAAACGAGCCTGTGAGATTATGCGCATCCACTTTCTCGACCATGTTATAGTGACCGATGGGGCCTACTACAGCTATCATGAGCAGGGAAAGGTGTAGTCTTACCATTTCGAGGACAGCCTCGAAATGCTATTCACCAAACTTATAAGAATATGGAAACAAAACAGTTATTAGATTATTGCTGGAAGCATAAGCTTATCGGCGAGGGTTTTTGTACCTCAGATGGAAAGAGTGTAGAAGTCGTTGACTCAGGTTTGCATAACCGCCACGAAGGTCCGACATTCTTCAATGCGAAGGTGCGCATCGAACGCACGCTTTTGGTTGGTAACGCCCAGACGCTCGTTTGTGCGTCCGATTGGTACGTCAGCATGTTCGACAGAGATTCCAAGTACGACAATGTTGTGCTGATTATCTGTCAGAAGGTTGATTCTGAGCCGTTAAACTCAAAGGGCGAGAAAATCCCCGTCGCTCAGATGGAGATTCCTGAGAATGTCACTCGCAACTATGGTGCCTTGATAGGTATCGGTGGTGAAATGCTTTGCCACTACCATATTATGCAGTACGCATCCAAACTTATCCGTCACGCTTGGCTTGCAGCCATGCAGACAGAGTGGATAGAAGAGAAGGCTGACCATATCTCAGAGCTTTATAAGAGCATCAAGGATTGGGATTCTGTCTGGATTATCTCTCTGTTCCGCAGTTTCGGCTTCGTTGTCAACGATGGAGCGATGGAACAGCTTGCAAAGTCCATTCCCTTGAATGCGCTTGCCTTCCATAACGATGACCTTTTTCAGATTGAAGCTGTCATCTTCGGACAGGCCGGCTTGCTGGAACTTGACACGATTCCCGAGGACTTGCAGAAACACGCCCTGAACGAGGGCTATTTTGCCAAGCTCAGAAACGAGTATCTGTATCTCGCTCACAAGTATTCCATGAAGCCGATGGCAGGTAGCCTCTGGAAGCCGCTGGGAACGGGCTGTCAGAAGTACGTCCATGTGTTCCTCTCAGTACTGGCCAACTACATCTATCAGTGGAGGCTTACTAAGAGCGTGCCGCTTGCACGCGAGAGCGCAAAGCAGATGTACGACGTGCTCAGCATCAAGGCTACTCCCTACTGGCAAATGCACTATCATTTCGGTGCCGAGACAAAGAAATCAGAAAAGGGCCTCTCGCTTGATCGCAAGTCGCTGATAATGGCTTCTTCATTCATTCCCTTCTTATTCTGCTACGGCAGACGTATGCAGGAAGAGAAGTTCTGTGACACGGCTTTCGACATCATGGAGCAGATGAAACGTTTCTCTTCTCCTGATACGAAATGCTTTGAGAAGACTGGCTACGTTCCTGAGACTGCGGGTGATGCTATCGCCATGATTCAGCTCAAACGGGAGTACTGCGATAAGAAGGATTGTCTTCGCTGCCGCTTCGGCTTTCAGTTCATCAAGAATCATTAGTCTTTCGAGGGCCTTGCATGGCCCTCACTACAAACCAAACAAAATCATCATGGCATTATACACTGGAGAAGAAGCAAAGAGGATTGTTCATCAGATCCTCAGTCATTACGACGAAAACAGTCAGCGTTACCCGCTGTTAATCGGAAGCTGTGGTTACTTTCAGAATGAGGATGGCACGTGGTCAGCCTGGGACAATATGACAGGCGACTGTTGGTGCGAGGACTTCAAGACGAAGAAGGAGGCCATAGCCTACACCGAGGAGTACTATCACTCGTCTCTTTAGGGTTCTGCAATAGCAGCACCCACTATTCACCAAATAATAAAAGATATGGAAAAAAAGTATTTAGAAAACATGGTTTCTGAGCGTTGCTACAATGAAATTGTGGAGAAAGTTAAGTACAATGTGGGCGAGGATGCCTTTGAGTACATTTGGCCAGCCGTGAAGAAAGCTCTTATAGAAGGTACTGGCAAAGTACGTGAGCAGATTCTTATCTCATGGCTCGACTGTGACACTTGCAGGGTTTGTACCGAATGCGGTAAAATAATGGAAGAAGGCTGGTACAATATGGGTGCCTATGCCTGCAGCGACGAATGCGTCATGAAACAGGACGGCATTTCTCAGGAGGAGTTTGACCGCTACCAGATCTTCAAGTCAACGATTGAGAACTATCTCGATGATGGTCAGAATATCGAAGACCTCACCAAAGAGGAAATCCAAAAGATTATTGATGACAACATTGAGAATTGGGATGCTTATTACACAGAGTGGTGTTAGTCTTAATATTTGTGAATGAGAGTTCACAAATACAACAACTTGTAAATATTATTGTGATTTGTGAGTGTTTTGCGTTTTGCTGTGCCCTTTGCTGTGCCCTTCGTCTTTCGGACACCCTTTATTTATTGGGTTTTAGTTGTGCCCTTTGCTGTGCCCTTGATGGCATTTCCAATCGGATCGATTTCTAAAATAATAGTGTGATTTTGTAATCATAAATAATTTATTTAGAACATTCTAAATAATTATCGCTATTTTAGCAGAAAAGGGCACACCAAAGGGCGCACTAAACTATCTGTGTTTCAATGTGTTACAGACATTTAGGGCACACCAAAGGGCACAATACGCGCGTGTATGTAATAAGGTACGTGCGCGTCTATAGATAATATATAATATAAATAATTTATATATAAATATATATTGTGCGAAAACGAAATTTGCGTCTCTGCTGTTAAAATTCCAAAAGACAGCCTATATTATAAACCAAATTATTAATTTTGCATTATGAAAGAATTAAGAGGACTCAATTATGAGCAAAACAAGAAGTTCAGCTTCGCTATCGAAAGCGGTTACTTCGACACATGGGAAGAAGATCCCCGGAAGTGGAAGCACACTTTCGTAGGCTCATTCCTGTGGAAATATCCTGCAAGGGTTAAGGTCCTTAATGTCTTGAAAGATATTATCGGCAAAATCCCAGAGTGGGATGACCTGAACGATGATACTCTGCGTGACCTCGTTGACGATCTCTTAGATGGTAATCTTGCACCGTCTTCTGTACGAACGATGTGCGCAGAGCTGAAATCAGTACTGAATGAGAATGTCCGTCGTGTTCCTTCGTCGGACTTCGCACGCATCCTGTCCGTCAAGGGAACGGCTACGCAGTCTGCATATCTCACCAACAAAGAAATGGATCTGCTGATCTCCTATGAGCCGCGAACGGACGTAGAGCATTTCGTACACCGCAATTTCTGTGTGGGTATGCTAACTGGAGCACGTCGTGTTGATACTTACAGGCTGACCATCAGCAACTGTGACATAGAAACTAATATGCTCTCTTACATGCCACAGAAGACACCAGGCATTATCGTACGTGTGCCGGTTGATGAACGTCACGGCTTGCGTCGGTTCCTTGCTGACTCCAATCTCAAGCCTTGTTGTGATGATACGTACAACGAGACACTGAGGAGAATATGCAGTACGATTGGCATTGACACCGTTTGCAGCGTCGTTAAGGCTGGAAAGAACATCGAGGCACCCAAATGGCAGCTCGTCAGTTCACACACCGCACGCAGAACGTTCGCAACGAATCTCTATCTTGCGGGTGTCTCTCTCGAAGACATAGCAATGATGATGGGACACGGCAAGAATATAGAGACCACTAAGCGTTACATCTGTGCAGAACGTACGCTGAATCCAAACGTCATGTCGTACTTTCAGGAGCAGCAAACCATTCAATGACACGCTTCACGGCATTATCTATCTTCCTTTGGTCGGTAGCCATATAGCGTGAAGTCACGTTCTTGGCCCATGAGTGGCCGAGGCACATTCCGATGGTACGCTCTGAAATATCGAGGTCGTTTGCAGCGATAGAGCCGAACGAATACCTGGCCGAGTAAAGAGTGATCTCAGGACAGATCGGGCTATACTCCATCTTTCGCAGTTTGCCAACCTTATCCTTCACCTTTCGCCAAGGCCCGATCTTCTTCAATGCGTCGTTGGCCTGCCGGACGAACGAATTGTAGTTATTCCTGCAGTCCATGAATCCGAGAAGGAATCCGTCAGACGATGGGTATCTGTCAATGATGGCCTTTGCCTCTGGCAGTACTGGCAGCGTGATTGTCCTTATCTTCAATGCGCCCTGCTTATTAGTTTTCTGCCTCACGAAAGTCAGGTGCCCATCCTTGATGGAATCCGCTTTCAGGCTCAGGAGGTCTATAGGATTGATGCCAGCAAGGTAGAAACTCAGAAAAAAGAAGTCCACGTATGGCTTCTGCCACGATTCACATGGATAGTCTCTCAGCCGTCTCAGGTCCTCTGCAGAGATATTATTTGGTACTGTCTCTTCCTCTATGATGTGATAGTCAAGGAAAGGATAGTTCTTGGTATATCCCTGCTTTCTGGCCCAGTTGAAGACGGCACGAATATTACGCAACTCTTTGCCTACACCGTTGATGCTCATTCCTTCATCGATGTAATGTGAGCGGAAAAGATCGAGCCATTCCTTTTCGATCGAAAGGCTGGCTTTCTGATCGAAAGCGTCCACCTTACGGGCTGTCAGCTCATAGATGGAGCGCGTCTGTTCCTTTTTTGTGGCGGCAAACTCCCTGATGTAATAGGATAGGGTGGAGATCTTCGACTTCGGTACCACACCGAACACGTTTTCCTGAATATCCTTCTTGAGTTGTCTGTTGTCATGCTTCGACAATTCACCTTGCAGACACAGAACTTCCGTATCAGCAAGGTATCTGCCGAGTAATGTAGTCTTGGTCTTTCCCGCTTTGTCAGATTTGGGAAAGGCCACACCAACCAGCTTATCAGTGGTCGAGAGGCCGGTATTCACGAAGAAACGGCCTTGGCTGTTCTTTACTACGATGTACACTGGATATGTGCCATCGGCATTTGCTCTCGTTGTGTCAACGTATGGATGGATTCGCATATAGAGTTGAATTTTGATGTTAATAATCTCATTGCTGACCGAACGATTGAGGTTGCTGTGCATTTTGCTGACTTTTTTAGTCCGCAAATACCCTCAAAAGCGGCGATTTTCAACTCAGATCTGTGTAAATGTAATCCTATTCGTAGGTTTGTGTCTTCCGTAACTTGCTGATTCTCAGCGTAGAGCGGAATACGGGAATCGAACCCGCCTCCCAGGCTTGGGAAGTTTTTACACAATCTGAATTGTATTGATAATCAGAGTGTTATGTTGATTCCATTTGGATGCTGTTTGATTTGCTGACTTTATAGGTGTCAATATAATGTATAAAGAACTCCATGAAGCGACGAATACGGCTAACACTTCTCTCGTGCGCATCTACACCCATGTATGGGGTGAAGAGTTGAAGTGATTGCTCATTTAGCTCAGTATTGAGAGGAAGATTTGGATCAAAGGCATATACCAGGTGGCGAAATTCCCTAATGATTTCGTCACCTTTTTCGTATGATATGGTGTCTTTTGGCCCGTCAGTAATCATCTGATTAAACTCTTTCAGAAGACTTGAACACCTGTCTCTATAGTCCTTGGATTCCATAGGCACACTATTTAAGCATTGATACTAACTTATTCATAACCTCTTCACGTTGTTGATAGTTAGCTACGAGTTGTTTACATAGCTCTATCAACTCTGCGTTTGAATTGGTATCTACATTGTGTTTGTCTCTTGAGAGCATTTCGCCCTCACCACACGAAAGTAACCAATCAGCGGAAATCCCCTCGCATTTTGAATAGATAAGCTCTGGATCAAACGACTCACGCTTGACCCATGCGCTGATGTTCTGTGCAGGAACGCCAATAATCTTGGCGAACTGTGCTTTATTGCCTTTTGCATAATGGGCGACTAAAGCCTCAATCATTTCACTCTTTTTCATTTTTCGCTCCTTTCGTTAAAAATCTACAAAAAGTAGGTCACATCTACAATTTGTTTTTGATAATATCTACAAAATGTATATCTTTGCACTCGGAAACCAACAAAACCAGTTTACAACTTGTTTACGTTTTGGTTCCAGAGCGCAAATTTACGAATAAAATTTGAAATAACAATGGCAAGAAAGAAAAAAATTATCCAAGTACCACCAGGAAACGTGGAAAAACTGATGAAAGTGATGCGCTGTTCACGTTCTGCCGTGTTTAATGCCCTCGCTTTCCGCTCTGATTCAGAATCCGCAAAGGCAATCCGTTCACAGGCTTTGTCCGCTTACGGAGGAATCGAAACCTTCAAGTATGTCTTATAAGAAGTGATGCCATGAATAAGAAACCTTGGTTCTTACAAGATAACGTCATCATCTTTGCTCTCACAATGGCAATGTCGGCTTTGGTGTTCACCTTGATTTCCTTCCAAGAATGCGTATGGATAAAATGAAGGTCGCCAAGGTTGACACTCGAAGGTTATGGCTCTCTCAAAAGGATGCAGCTAAGTATCTCGGAGTAAGTAAGGACTGGCTCAAATATAGACGTGAAGAAGGTAAACTGCATTATGCAGTTGTAGGCAATACGATCTTCTACATCAAGTCGGAGATTGACAATATGATCCGAGACAATGCAGTCTCAGGAAGACAATTATTCCAAAAGACAATTTGACATCAAACATTTCCCATAGGCTATACAGAACGTCGTGAGACATTCGCCTCAACTCAGATTAACAAAGTAATAGATTCATAGGTTTGCAATGCCCGCTGTGATAGTTCGCATTGCATTTCACAAAATGGAAGAGTAGCTCAGTTGGCCAGAGCGCACGGTACGGCCATGTACTGTGAGGGTCGCAGGTCCGAATCCTGTCTCTTCCTCAAGCCATTTATCAGCAGTGCCGATGATGTCTGTGTGGCGAACAGAAGGAGGCCGGGGAATTGCTACGTGGCTAACAGTCGCACGGCTATTAAGGATTTTATCCTCGCGATGATGACGGCCACGTTTGTTCTTTGACTTATTGATACAACAAAGATACGAATGAAGTTAGGATGATATTGATTCATCAAGTTTTTAACCCAATATAAGCCCTGAAAAGGACAGGGCGGGGTGAAAGTCCCCACGAACGAGTTATACCAAATTGCAATACTGCCCCTCTTGTAGGGGCAATCGGGAACATAGCTCAGTGGTAGGAGCCGCAGGAAAAAGCTGTTGATGTTTGCCATATAAAACAAGATACCTGTGTGTGTCGGTGGTTCGATTCCACCTGTTCCCTCTAAACCTAATTAAAGAATATGCAGATGGAGATCCCTATTTCAAAGACCAATTTTGAGAAGATGATGATTCTCATAGACAAAGCCTGTACGATCATCAAGTCAGGCAATCCGAAGCCGAAGGAGTACAACGTGGCCCGCCAGCTATATCAAATCAAGAAGCAAATCGAGAAAAAGAATGGCAAAGGCTGAAGCGCATTGTTGCATCGACTGTGCAAGGGCACAGATATTCCAGTATGACTTCGATCCGATTATTGCAGAGTGCTTCGATGGTCAGAGAAACGTAGCACGCTATCCTGTGCTCTGCAATAGCTTCAAAGGCTTGGAAACATTGGATAAGAAAGAAAAGAGATTCATACGCTGCATAGAGAATCGAAAGAAGAAAATCGGATTTTAACAAACAGATATATGTATGAATACGAAGAAACTTTATTCGGAGTGGATATGCGCCATCGGCCACCACTCACTATCATGCCAACAGAAGAGCATGGTTGGGGAGGCAGTCACGGAAGACTCGCCTATTCCCAGATGAATCGATCCCAAGAATGGAACTACAGCGAATACGCTGTGAGCACCATGGGACTGATGCCAAAGAATTACGTCATCGTCAATGCAAGCGAGGTGAACATTAATAGGGAATCAGCCTTGAAGGTCTGCAAGGGCCGTGTCGCTATCCCCGTTAAGGAGTTTGCCCGTCAGAAACGTCTCACTCTCAAAGAACAATGGGAGCTGATGAATCCGCAATGGGTAGGTACATTCTTTGGTAATCTTGGTGACGATCCATATAGGAGCCGGAGAAAGACGCTCGAAGATGCAATGTCCGAAGCCGTTGGTCAAAATCGCCTTGACGAGTTCATGAAACAGTTCTGGTCTGCAAAGCACGGACATAAGGCTGCAGTCGAACGACTTGAACGTAGGGCAACAGAACTCGAACGACGAGGCAAAGAACTCTACAGGGAATGTCTGAGGCTAAACAATCAGATCAGCAAGATCGAGAGCGACATCAACAAAGGTCTGCTCGACTTCTATCATCTTCAAGGTCTCAATGCTCATGAGTATCTGAATGAGCTGAGAGCAAACAGACGTACTGTAAGATGGGAAAGTATTGAGGCTTCAAACAAGGCAAAACG
>AUXO017935462.1_pt1 | contig 11711 bp, 12 predicted proteins | sample 768731 | NCBI WGS metagenome assembly AUXO01 (sample SAMN02715735, study PRJNA202380) | gut metagenome | biome: sheep rumen | host: Ovis aries | place: New Zealand: Palmerston North | reverse complement strand
GAGTGTATAAATGATAGATTAACACTAAATGAGTGCTTGACGTTCATAACAAATGAGCACGGTAGAAAAGAAGCCATGCAGGGTAAACACGATGACTTGGTTATGAGTTTGGGTATAGGGTATTATGTAAGAAATGCACATTACTTTAGAGTATCCTATAAAGAACCTGAACTTAAAAAATTATTTAAATGGAGCGAGGACTTGAAACAGGACTACTATAAAGCAGACCTTGCGACAAGAAAGAGAATGGAGGAGAAATATGGAGCAATCAATTAAAGATTGGCAAGACAAATATATTGATGCGTATAATCGATATGAAGAAGTCTTACGAAATGGTAAAGATAATGAGAAAGCCTATGAAGGTACTCGTAAAATTAAAAAACCAGATGGTACTGATGCTGATAAACAGGGTTCAGTTTCACGTAAGATGTGTTTTGAGTTAACAGAAACTCAGGCTGATATTCAGATTCCAATGCCTCGTGTAATATCTAAAAGAGGTGCTGAAGAAAGAGCTATAATGATTGAAAATGTTATTAGAACAGAACTTGATGAGATGAATATGGAGGAGATAGTCGACGAACAAGCACGACTTACACCTATATGGGGTGGTTCAATATTTATGCTTGAATGGGATAACACCTATAGAGATTCATTTGGTGTAGGTAAATTAGTTGTAAAAAATTTACACCCATCACAAGTAATACCTCAGCCGGGTGTATACAAATTAGATGAAATGGACTACTTATTTATAACATTTGAGCAGACTAAAGACTATATTTTAAGAACATATGGTGTAAATGTTGAGGAAGAAGGAGACCAGAATAAAGACGGCGAACCACTAGACCATATGAGAACTCACATATATTGTTATTACAGAAATGACGAAGGTAATATAGGACTAATAAGTTGGGTAGGAGATACTAAAATTCAGGACTATGAAGACTATTTTTCTAGAAAACAAGAAGTATGTGAGAAATGTGGTGCTGTAAAAGACCCGTTTAAAGAAGAGTGTATTAAATGTGGTAGTAAAAAATTTAAAATAGAAGATAAAGAATACGAAGATGTTGACTATGATGTTGAAGTAACTGACCCTCAAACAGGACTAACTACAACAACTAAGAAAACAGCTAAGGTAAAATATTATGTACCGAAGGTATTTCCGATAGTAATTCATAAAAATGTTGGTGATATTCACAGTTTCTTAGGTCGTTCAGATATTGACTTCATAAAAGACCAGCAGAATGATATGAATATTTATATGAATAAGATAAGAGAAAAGTTATTGAAAGGTGGTTCATATTTTACACTACCGGAAGGTGTTGATGTTGAGGCTAGTGATGAAGAACTTAAAATAGTTAGAATAAAAGACCCAGCACAAAAGGCTATGATTGATGTAACTACTGTTCAACCCAATATAGCAACCGACTTAGAAATCTTAAACTTTAACTATCAGATAGGTCGTCAGACACTAGGTATAACTGATTCATATCAAGGTCGTGAAGATAGAACAGCAACGTCTGGTAAAGCAAAACAAATAGCTGTTGAACAGAGTGCTGGTAGATTAAAAAGTAAACAGACTATGAAAGATGCTGCATTTGCTGATTTATATAAGTTGATGTTTCAGTTCTTGTTAGCATATACCGATGAGAAAAGACCATATATACAAGAAGATACAAACGGAAAACTTGAATACAAATGGTTTGATAAGAAATTTTTCGTTGAAGAAGATGATAATGGAGAAATATATTACGATGATGAGTTTGTATTTAGTGTTGATGTATCTGGTACTTTGGCTAACGATAGACAGGCTATGTGGCAGGAGACACGTTCTAACTTTGAAAGTGGTGCATACGGAGACCCAACTCAGTTAGATACACTAGAAATGTATTGGACTACTATGAACAAACTTCACTATCCATGTGCTCCAGATGCATTGAAGTTAATATCACAACGTAAAGCAGAACAACAACAATTAATGTTACAACAACAAGCACAAGAGGCTGCTATAAATGCTATGAACGCTAGTCAGACTAAGAGATTACTTGCTGAGAATATAGACCAGCAGAATCAGTTAAATAGACAACAGAATGAACTACAAAGAGTTAAGCGAGAAGCAAAAGCTCCCTTAACGGATAAGGAGGATTAATAATGATAAGATTAGATGAAAAGGATTTTACAACCTTACACTTAACTCGTGGTGATAGATGTACTTTTAGAGCATATGTTATTGATAGTAAAACAAGAGAACGATATACTTTTCCAGCTGGTTGTTGGGTAAGTTTTGTAATCATTGATAAATTAGGCTATACTTTAGAAAATCCACTTCTTAGAAAGAAAGTTTATGTACCAGAAGACACACTTGAAGTAGAATTTACTTTAACAGCTGAAGATACTAAGATAGGTGATATGATTGATAAAAAACAAAAATATTGGTATAATATCGTTGTTAATGATGATATAACTATACTTGGTAGTGATGAAAAAGGAGAAAAAGTAATTATAATTTATCCAGAGGTAGGTGAGAAAAGATGAATAATAATTCATTGAATATTTTAGGACAATTGAGATTGGTGGAAACAAGAGGATACAGTGCGTACGAAGTAGCAGTATTAAATGGTTATACAGGTACAGAAGAAGAATGGTTAGAGAGTTTAGTTGGACCACAAGGACCACAAGGACCTGAAGGAAAGAGTGCCTATGAGGTGGCAGTTGAAAATGGATTTATTGGTACAGAACAAGATTGGATAGATTCATTTTTAACACCAGATGGTTATTATACTAAAGAAACAATAGATGAGAATTTTACTAAGATTTGTTCTAATATAGAAGAAATGGAAGATTTAGATTCAAAAGAAGGAATGACGATACATACTTTGGGTTATTATACTGCTAATGATGGTGGAGAAAGCTTTTATAAAATAAGACTTAAAACAGAAGAAGATGTTGATGATGGTGGTTCTATCATTATAATTGGTGATTTAGTAGCCGAATTAATAGTTGAAAATAATACTGTAAATGTAAAACAATTTGGTGCTAAAGGTGATGGTATTAGTGATGATACATTACCAATTCAAAATGCATTAAATAGTCAAGCAGATAAAATATATGTTTCAGAAGGAAATTATTTAATAACATCAACTTTAACAATGCCTTTTAATAAAACACTATATGGATGTAATGCTAATACTTGTATTTTTAAAGGCGATGATTTCGATGATTATTTAATAATATATGGAACTACTTATGATTATGGAAGCAAAAGGGGAAAGATTGAAGATATTAGATTGGAGACTTCGGATGAACAGCTTGCTAATCAAACATATGGTTTATACTTAAATAGTGGATTAGAAATAAAAAATGTTTATTTTAATCATTTAAAACAAGCGATAAGTAAATCTAGTTCATATATAGATAATTTAATTTTATATCGTTGTCATATAATGTATTGTGGTGGAAAAGCTAATTCTTATGTTGTAGACTTGGCTGGAAAAGGTGATGCTATTTTAATTTCACAATGTCATTTTGTTGCAGGATATACATTGGATAATTATAATGATTATCTTGGAATCAGAGTTCAGAGTAGTACAGGTACTTTATTAGAAAACAATATAATTAATGCACCGATAACAATTAACAATTCCATAGCAACTTTATTAAATAATCATGTGGAAGGTCCAAGTGCACCTTTACATTTTAATTTATCTAATATTATGATAAATAATTCTAATGTTTCAATAGATACATTATTTATACATAAATGTATAAATAAACCTGAAATTGCCATTCAATTAGAAACATCTAATGAAGCACATAATAGTGAAGTTAATTTGAAAAATGTAAACATTTGTTTGACAAGTTTAATGTTTTCAAATTATCAAAATATGTCTGATATGTATAATTTATATGTTGGAAATCAAGTTGTTGTATATATTGATAATGTTATTAATTATGTAGATTATTCGGCTACATGGAGTCAAGTTAAACCAGAGACAGGTATTATCGTTAAAAATGCTGATGGATTACTTGAAGACTTTAATATAATTTCTTCTATTGCTAGTCTACATTCATTAATTTCAATGAATAAAGTTTATACTCATGATTTACAACCTATTGATGTTAATAGTACAAATAATTCATTATCAAATTCTACTGGTAATAAATACACTCCGTGGTTTGAAAGCGGATTTAACAACGACAGTGTATTTTATAGAAGGGTTAGTTGTTATGATTTCGATAGAAAATTAGCAGCATCTATATCCAATGAAAAAGAAGTTACAGGCATAACATCATATACAAGTGATAGTGAAATTGGAAAAGGTGCAACTATTTCAAATTTATCAAGTTTTATGAATAAAACTGTTGGTTGTGGATTATTAGATATTATATATCGTGGTAGTAGTACTGGTACATATGATAAAATTACTAAATTACCTGTATGTTGTGGTAGAGCTATATATGACTTTGGTACACATATCTTAGGTTATCCAACAATAGCAAGAGAGGCTTCTGCTATAGATGATTACAATATAGTTACTAATTTCAAAAGAATTGGAAATAATGTTGAATTTACATCTAGTAGTACACCTACTTATGGAACATTCATAAAAGGGGATATATGCATTAATTCTAGCATTGGAACAGGAAATACTATTTCATGGATATACGATGGAGAGAATTGGGTTTCGCAAGGAACGTATGCGTAATTAAGAAACTATTTATAGTTTCTTTTTTATTTACTTTTAATTAATTCCATGTTATAATTTAGTTATGAAAAACTATTTGAAAGGAGATATTCAAATGGAAAACGAAAACGAAAATCAAGTTGGTGAATTATATGTTGTTGGTACTAGAGGATATAGTGCTTATGAAATAGCTGTTCAAGAAGGTTTTGAAGGTACAGAAGAAGAATGGTTAGAGAGTTTAGTTGGACCACAAGGACCACAAGGTCCTCAAGGAGAAATTGGACCTCAAGGAATACCTGGGACACCTCCTCAATTAAGAATAGGTAGGGTTGATACTTTAAATCCACAGCAAAATGCTTATGTTAATATAACAGGAACACCTTCAAATGTAATATTAAGTTTTGGCATACCAAAAGGAGAAAAAGGTGATGAAGGAGAACCAGGTCCATCTCCTGATTTAAGCAATTATTATACCAAAGGTGAGGTAGATAACCTAATTCCTGAAGTACCTACAAATATAAGTTATTTTACAAATGATTCTGATTATACAACGAAAAGTTATGTTGATGGTTTGATAGGAGATATAAACGATTATTTGGATTTAATAAATGGTGAGGTGATTTAATGGGAACTACTTCTAACAAAATGGTTTATTTAAATGAAACAAAGCAAAAATTAAAGACCTACATTAATACCTTTGGTGGAAATATAACAGATGAAAGTACATTTAGAAGTTATATAGATAAATTGAATAATGTTATTTTAAATTCAATGGATGGAAAAATTGATCTATATAGTCTTTATCCTAAATACACTGGTTCTGCAGATGAGGTTAGTTTAAATAATACTGAAAAATATAAAATAAAATTTTCATTGTTATGTAAAGAATTATCTCAAAATGGAACACCTTCACCAGATACTCCAATTTCTCTTAATGTTATAAAAGGAAAAAATAATATTAAAATTAAAAATGAAAATTTATTTGATAAAGAAAATATGAATATTTTTAATGGTGGAATACAGCTGAATACATTGGTTATGCAAACATCTGAAGCAAATAGAAGCTTGTGGATTTCATGTAATCCAAATACAACATATACAATACAAAAAAGAAACGATGGTAATACTAATAGATTTGCTGTAGCAAGTAGTACTGTTCCACCTGCAGCTGGCTCTTCTTTAACAAAAGCAACTCGTGATGATAACTCTAATGTTTTAACAATAACAACCGGGTCTTCCGACATATATTTAATAGTTCAATTTTACAGAACAGCAGAATCAGAGATAACATACCGAGATGTTATCGATAGTATTCAAATAGAAATAGAAAAAAAGAATTTATTTGATAAAGATAACGCCAATATTTTAAATGCATATATTGATAGAACAACTACAACAATAACTTCTATCAATAATAATAGAATAGTATGGATACCTTGTAATCCCAATACAACGTACACTATAAGTAGAATGAATGGGTTTCAACCAAATGTTGCGTGGACTGAAGAAACACCTGCTATAGGGGTTAGTTCTTACGGACAAGTTAAGGCAGAAAATAATGTTGCAACAATAACAACAGAGGCAACTGCAAAATATTTAATTGTGAGAGTATATCAAGCTACAACCGATACTGAAAGTCTTGAAACAGTTTTAAATAGTTTACAAATAGAAGAAGGTAATCAAGCAACTTCATACGAACCATATCAATCACAAATTCAAAATTATTCTATTGATTTGGGTGATATTGAATATACAAAAATAGGAACAACAGAAGATAAAATATATCGAGATGAAAATGGAGATTGGTATTTTGAAGAACATATTGGTAAAAAGATTTTAAATGGAACTGAAAATTGGATTTTAAGTTCTGCATATACAAATGATACTATTTTATCTGTTTTTGTTCCAATTAGTGGAAAAGATAATGCAATTTATAAATCAGATAAATTTCCTTATATGCCAGTTATAAGTGCATCTACTACTGAAGAATATATAAGAGCAAATGGAACTTCAGTTAGAATTGGAATTTTTAAAAGCAGATTAACAGAAGGAACACCAGCAGCATTTAAAACATGGTTAACCCAAAATAATGTAAAAACTTATTATGAATTAGCAACACCAATAACAACTAAAATAACAGATACTTCGCTAGGAATACAATTAGAAAACTTATACCAAAATGCTATGAGTTATAAAGGAAGTACGATTATAACGCAACTAAACGATGGGTTACCGTTTACATTAGAGTATGCTGTTTTAAAAGAAATATAAGGAGGTATGAAATGAATTTGAAAAAATTATGGAATAATAGAATATTTAGAACTTTTATACAAACAATAATCGCTACTATCGCAACTTATTTTATGACAACTAATGTTTTTGATATTGACAACAAAGCTTTGATAGGATTGATGATAAGTGCAATTTCAACAGCTGTAGCAAAAATAATGCCTTTGTTTGATGAGGAGGGAAATAATGGACGATACAACAGTTAATAACAGGGAAGGTTATTTATATTTAACAGGTAGACGAGGCTACTCTGCTTATGAAGTAGCAGTACAAAATGGTTTCGTTGGAACTGAAGAAGAATGGTTAGAATCGTTGAGAGGAGAACCAGGAACTCCTTTCGGCGAATTAACTCCCGAAGAAAGAGAATTAATTAGAGGCTCAGAAGGAAAATCAGCATATGAGGTTGCTGTTGATAATGGATATATTGGTACAGAAGAACAATGGGTTAATAGTTTCCTAACACCAGATGGATATTATAATAAAGAAACCCTAGATTATAAGTTGAATAAAATTAAACAAGAAGAAAATCAAGTGAAATATATTTTTCCTAAATCACATAGTTTAAGTGGAGATTATAACATCATTCAAGTAGATGGAAAAAATATATTAATCGATTGTTTTGTTTATGAAGGTTGGAGTGAATTTAAAGCTGTATTAGATAGTTATAATATTTCTCATATAGACATATTTATATGCACTCACTTTCATGCAGACCATATAGGTAATTTTAATAATTTAGTAACAAATGGCTATATAAATGAAGAAACAACTATATATTTTCCAAAATATACATTTAGTTTATGGGAAAATGATAGCTCTTATACAACAACCCATGGATATTTAGAAGCAATGAGTACAGTAGAACAATATAGTTTAAGTCCAATACAACCAACAGAAGGAATGGAAGTAATTTTAAATGATAATACAAAATTTACTTTTTATAATACTGACGATGAATATTCTTATGAAACATTTACTCAACAAAATAAATATAATAATACATCTTTAATTGTATTGTTTAAACATTACGATATTTATAATGTTTATTGGGGTGATTGTTATAATCAACCTGTACAATGGTTATATGGTTTAGGATTGCTTCCTGAGAATATAGGTATATGGAAAATGGGTCATCATGGAGTTGATTATACAGGGCAATCTGCTTTTGAAGTATTAAGAAAGTTAAAAATAAACTATGCTATTCAAGAATTAGGACGAAATTATTTATCTGCAGGTCATAGTTATTCAAATGGAACAGCGAGTGAATTACAAAAATTAGGAGTTCCAGTATATGTGTCTGCTTATAACGATAATAATATTGAAATAATAACTAACAAAAATTTAATTAACTTAATATCTGGTACAGATAATTTAACGTCTGAACGTAGTCGTTATAAAACAGTAACATGGTATGTTGACCCTGTTAATTATAGTTCTGATAAACAGGATGGAAGTCAAAGCTATCCATTTAGTAACTTAAATCAATGTTTGGGAAATATAACTAGAAATAATGCTATTAGTTATACTATTAATCTTGCGGATGGAGATTATAATAATGAATTTATTTCTTATGATGAAACAAAAGATATATCGACTTTATATGGAGTAACGAATACAGTTGTTATTCAAGGAAATTCAGAAGATAAATCACAAGTTATTTTGCATCATGGATTTAATATTTCCAATTGTTCAAATATAACAATTAAAGACTTGACCATAAATAACGGTGGTACTGAAAATGGAATAGACGTATTAAATTCAAACATAGTAATATCCAATATTGAATATACAATTGATACTACAAAAACTACGGCTCATCCTGTAGCAGTTAATTCTGTTTATAGTAAAATAAACATGAATAATTGTTTAGTCTCAGGAACAAATCACGCAATAAAAGCTGAATATTCTAATTTGATTTTGGATACTATTCAGATGAGCGAAATGAGATATGCAGGCTTCAATTTGTTGAGTTGTATTGTTCAAGCAAAAGATTGTTCTGTTACCGATGATAGTAACAAGTTAATAGTCAATGCAGATAACAATAAGAAAAGTGACTTTATAAATGGTATTTCTTTATGGAAAGGAACATTGGTATATGATGATGTAACTCCTGAAAATAATACAATTAATTTAAATACTCTTTATAATAAATTCAAAAATATTAAAATTGTTTATAGTACAGATGATTTAACCAACAACAAAGAAATAATATTACCAATTACGTCGGCTTCAACACAAATGGCAAGAATTAGTTATCATCATATGAACGACAGTTATTGTTGGTTTTCTGAAGAACAAGTTAATTTTTCTGGTTCAGAGGTTACTTTGTCCAATGCAAGACAAAGAAGTATTAATTTAAGCTCAAGTGCAATTGGTCCTGAAGGCTTACCAAATGTAACTATAAAAGAAATATTAGGTCTATAAAATAGAGATTAAACAAATCTCTTTTTATTTACTTTTAATTAATTCCATGTTATAATTTAATTGAAAAGAAAGGAGAAATATATATGGTTAAAATAGTACAAGATTTAGTATCACCTGATAGATATTATTTAAAGTGTCCTAATGTAGTAACAATGAAAGGAATAACAGTACATAATACAGCAAATGATGCAAGTGCTAGAAATGAAATAACGTATATGAAAAATAATCCTTATGAGATTTCCTTCCACTTTGCTGTAGATGATATTGAAGCAGTACAAGGTTTACCTTTAAATAGAAATGGTTGGCACGCAAGCGATGGCACTGGTCCGGGAAATATGTCAACAATTGCAATAGAAATATGTTATTCGAAATCAGGAGGTTATCGTTTTGATAAAGCTGAAGAAAATGCAGCTGAATTGATTGCTTATCTTTTAAAAGAATATGGTTGGGGTATAGATAGAGTTAAAAGACATTATGACTATGCACCTAACAAAAAATATTGTCCTCATAGAACTATGGATAAAGGCTGGGATAGATTCTTAAATATGGTTAGAAGTAAAATGGGAGAAAAACCTAGTGAAGTAGTTAATATATATTATAGAATGAAAACAAGAGAAGATGGATGGCTTCCAGAGGTTAAAAACTTAGACGATTATGCTGGTTATAGAAATCATGAAGCTATCGGTATTGCTATGAGAACAGATAATGGTTCACTTGAATACAGAATAACAACTTTAAGTGGTAAAACATTAGGTTGGATAACTCAATGTAATATAATGGATTATATAAATGGTTGGGCAGGTAATGGTGAAACAATTGCTACTATTGAAGCAAAATATTTTACTCCACAATCAATTATTAATACAAGTGGTTATAAGTATTTAAAATATAAAGTTAATGATTATCCTTATCAAATAGACTTAATAAAAGACAAAAGTAAGGGTTTAGATGGCTACGCAGGTAGTAAAAAAGTAGCTTGCACTAAATTTCAGGCGTTTATAGAATGACAGAAACTATCATGAAAACAGTAGTATCGTTAATTATATCAGGGGTTTTTGGCTATTTGATTGGAAGGATAAAAAATTACAAAAAGAAATTGAAAAATAAACAAGATGAAAGTGATATGTTAAAAGTTGCTATGATGACTATGTTACAAAGCAATTTAACAAACACTTATTTCGCTTATGAAAAAATAAAAGAAATCCCTGATTATATATATCGTAATTGGTTAAATTCTTTAGCAATTTATGAAAAATTAGGTGGAAACGATTATGTCCATGTGCTTGCAGAAAAGATGAAGAAATGGGATTTTGTTAAAACCGATATTCTAAAATAGGAGGTTTTTATGGAAGATTTAGCTAGTCAAATTATAAGAAGACAATTTTGGACTATTATTTTATTGATTTTGTGTTTAGTTGTTAGTAATGGTATTTGGATTTGGTATATTAATCAGTTTGATTTCTCTACAGAAAGTGTTGAACAGACAGCAACAAATAATGATAGTTCTGTTATAACTCAACAAGGATTAGGTGCTTAATATGGCGTACGCATATCAAAAAGTAACTCGAGTTAATAGAACTCATAGAACAAATAATAGTAAACCAAAATCAACAGGACGAAGAGTTGCTTCCAAAAGGAATATGAATGGTACAACCAGACGAGCTACTAGGCGTGTCTAAAAGAAAGCATTGGAACTTTCAATTTACTGATGAAGAATACGATTACTTCTTCAAGAATGCAAGACTTACTAAAATAGAAAAGCAAGTATTGATGTTAAGACGTGAAGAAGAAACAATAACAGCAATCGCTTATAAGTTAGGTACTTGTGAAAGTAATGTTAATAAAATAATAAGAAAGATTAAGAATAAAATAATACATTGTATCGTATTTAAAAGAGGGTAGTTTTAGGGTAGAAACTTTATAGGTTTCTACTCTTTTTTCATGTCATAATGTAATTAAGAAAAGGGTGATACTATGAAAGACGACGATTTAGAAAAATTATCAGAAATATACAATGAAAAGACAGATACATGGATTTGGATACTGTCTATTTTGATATTGACTTTATTTAATAACACTGACAAAGAAAAACCAATTATAAATATATTTTTAGGAGATGAATAATATGTACGGCTATCCAAGTATAAATAATTATTATAACAGACAAGAAACTGTCGATAGAATAAACGCTCAACAAAATGAACTTGAAAGAATGAAACAACAACTTCAACAACCTCAACAACCAACTAATTTAACACAGAACTTTCAAATAGCCCCACAAAATCATGATGTGATTAGATATGCTACATCAATGGA
>AUXO013364142.1_pt1 | contig 11711 bp, 9 predicted proteins | sample 768731 | NCBI WGS metagenome assembly AUXO01 (sample SAMN02715735, study PRJNA202380) | gut metagenome | biome: sheep rumen | host: Ovis aries | place: New Zealand: Palmerston North | reverse complement strand
TCAATAGTAGCTCCATCCTTTTGAGCTTGCTTAACAGATGAATTCATAAATACTGTACATCTTGATCCTAAATCTACTGGCTTAGGTGCAAGAAGTGCCATTCTTGAGAAATCAACAATGTCATATCCTAATGCATTCGCAAATGTTTGTAGGAATGATCCACAACCAGAAGAACAAGCCTCATTTAGGAATATATTTGAAATAACTTCATTTTCAATTTTGAAGCATTTAATATCTTGTCCACCGATGTCGATAATGAAATCAACCTCTGGCATAAAGTGCTTAGCAGCAGTAAAGTGTGCCATTGTTTCAACAAGACCAGAATCTAGATTAAATGCATTTCTAATTAAATCCTCTCCATATCCTGTTGATGCAGAAGCAGCAATTTTTATATTAGGATATTTTTCATAAATTTCTGTGAATATATCCTTCATTATATTTACAGGGTTTCCTTTATTAGGATAATATCTTTGGAAACGAATGTTTTTATCTTCATCAATTAAAACCATCTTAAGAGTAGTAGAACCACTATCAACACCTAAATAGAATTTTCCAGTATATCCTTCCATTGGTAGAATAGCTACGTCATCCTTAGCGTGTCTTTCTCTAAATTCCTCAAGTTCCTTCTCATTCTTAAATAATGGTTGATTGAAGCTGAATTGTCCTGTTGTTTCATATTTTTCAAAAGTATTAATTAAATCATCAATAGTATGTAGCTTGTCACCACAAAGAGCAGTACCCATTGCGACATAATATAATGAATTCTCAGGACAAATACCATCTAGCTTTAAAGTTTCATTAAATGATTCTTGAAGCTCAGTTAAGAATGTTAAAGGTCCACCTAAATAAGCTACCTTACCAGTAATCTTTCTTCCTTGTGCAAGACCACCAACAGTTTGGTTAACAACTGCCTTAAAAATAGAAGCAGCAACATCCTTTTTAGATGCTCCTTGGTTTAATAAAGGTTGGATATCAGTTTTAGCAAATACACCGCATCTTGATGCGATATTATAAATCTTTTCATGCTCAGCAGCTAAATCATTCATCTCTGGTACTGTAACATTAAGAAGTGTTGCCATTTGGTCAATGAATGCTCCTGTACCTCCAGCACAAGTACCATTCATTCTTACTTCCATACCATCAGATAAGAATAGAATCTTAGCATCCTCTCCACCAAGCTCTATAATAACCTCAACTTCAGGTAAGAATTTATTTGCAGCAATTCTTGTTGCATATACCTCTTGAATGAAACTAACCCCACATCCGTTAGCTATACCCATACCTGCAGAACCAGATATTGCAAATGTGAATTCTTCGCTTTGAATTATTTTTTCATCGCGAAGTCTATATAAGATTTTTAATAAATTTTCTTTAATATGTGAATAATGTCTTTCGTATGTAGAATATAGAATATTTGCCTCTTCATCCATTACTACACACTTGATTGTTGTTGAACCAATATCTATTCCAACCTTCATAAAAAACATCCTTTCTTGCTTATAAGTGCTATTAAATATTATATTTAATATATTGGATTTTGTCAAATTATAACTAATACTAAATATGAAAAAAATGTGTTGTATATTTTATAAAAAATAGGTATAATAAATAAGACATATTGAATAAAGAGGTTTTAAGATGAAAAAAATTAAGGCAATATTATTATTAATTGTTTCATTCTTTTGTATTGCGACACTTGTATCATGTGGAAAGAAAGCAAATATTGAAATTATTAACATTTCAACAATGCGTACAAAAATAGGTGTAACAATAAAGGTTGATGATCCAAAATCATATATTACATCAGGATCAATCACAGCTACATTATATGAAACTGGTAGTGATAATGATAAGGTTGATACTATAACTTTTGATTCATTAGATGAAGAAGAGCAAACACAGACTTTTACAGATCTTGAAAAAGAAACAACTTATAAATTAGTTATTAAAGCTACAATCGATGATAAATCAAAGACATATTATAATAAAAAGGTTACAACATCTAATGAAGGTATTAGTGCTGAAAATCCTATTCATATAACAAATGCAGAAGAATTAAAGGAAATGACTTATGATACTGATGCATATTATGTTCTTGATAAGGATATAGATTTCACTACTGAATCTGGTGAAAAAACTACTGTAACTCCTATGTTTGATTCATCAAATAAATTTGAAGGACATTTAGATGGAAATAATCATACAATTAAAGGATATAAGTTATCATCATCTGATACATATCTAGGATTATTTGGATTCCTAGAAGTAGGATCTACAATCAAAAACCTAAAGGTTTCTGATGTAGAAATCAGCTCAACAAAGGGATCTAACGTTTATATTGGTTCACTTGTTGCAAGTAACAAAGGAACAATTACTAATGTCGTTGCATCAAATATTAATATTGAGCATTTAGGTCAATCAACATCAAAAGCAATCGTTGGTGGACTTGTTGGTGAAAACTCAGGAATAATTGAAAATTCAGGAGTTGATACAGCAACAATTAAAACAAGAACAAGACATGAAAACTTTGTTGGTGGACTTGTTGGAACAAATGGTGGAATTGTTCAAAATTCAATTCAAGGTGCACATATCGCATCATCTTATGCTAAGAATGTAACAATTGAAAATAATTTAGCATCAGTAGTAGTAGTTGATAAGGAATCAAGCAAAAATGCAGCATTCTTTACATATGTTGGTGGACTTGTTGGTGAAACAAGACTTAATATAACTGATTCTTATGCAGATGCTAAAATTAAGACTGAAGCATCAGCTGAAGCAACATCAGTTCTTGAAACATATGAGGTTGCAGTTGGTGGATTTGCAGGAAGAATTGTAAACTGCTCTAAAATTGAAGCATGTGTATCTAATACAACATTAAATGTAACATCAAATGATGCATATAAATTCTATGTTGGTGTATTTGCTGGTGAAGTATCAGATAGTAATATTAAATCTGGATATGCAGTATTATCTGGAGCAAATAGTGTAATATCAAAATCTGATCATTCAGCTGATACAAAATATGATTCAATTAAAGACGCTTGTGATGTACCAAGCTTTGATGTAATAGCTAAGAAGTCAAAAACATTTGATACAGATGTTACAACAGTTGAAAATCTAGGATATTTCTTAGCAACTGAAGCAACAATTGCTGTTGATGATGCTGAGGTTGATGGTCATTTAGCAATTAAAACAACAACAAATGTTGATGCAACGTTTGAAATGTCAGAAATGATTCAAGAATTCTTAAATTCAGTTAAAAAATAATATTAAAACACCCTATAAATATAAATTATGGGGTGTTTTTTATTGATAATATTTTATAAATATTATAAAATTAAATTATTAAGGACAAATTGGGTGATTATTTTTATGGGACTTAAAATATATAATTCTTTAACAAATAAGATGGAAGAATTTAAACCAATAAATGGTAATAAGGTAAATATGTATGTATGTGGACCAACAGTTTATAACTACATTCATATTGGTAATGCTAGACCTGTAATATTCTTTGATACATTTAAAAGATATTTATCTTTCTTAGGATATGATGTTTGCTATGCATCAAATATTACAGATGTAGATGATAAAATTATTAATAAAGCTATTGAAGAGGGCGTATCCGAAGAAGAAATCGCAACTAAATTTGCAGAAGCTTATTTCGAAAACTGCAAGGATTTAGGTTCAATGAAACCGGATGTAATTCCATACGCAACAAAATATATTGATCAAATGATTAAATTCATCAAGGATTTAGTTGATAAGGGATTTGCATATCAAGCTGATGGAAATGTTTATTTTAGAGTTAGTAAAATAAAAGATTATGGAATCCTATCTAATCAGATTGCAGAAGAATTAAATGCTGGCGCAAGAATTGATGTTGTTGATAAAAAGGAAGATCCTCGTGATTTCGTATTATGGAAGAATACTGATAAAGGTATTAAATGGCCTTCTCCATTTGGTGAAGGACGTCCAGGATGGCACACAGAATGTGTTGTTATGAACCAAGATATTTTCAATACTATGCTTGATGTTCATGGTGGAGGAATGGATTTGAAATTCCCACATCATGAAAATGAAATTGCACAATCTAGCGCAATGTTTGATCATCATTTGGCTAAATATTGGATGCATGTAGGTCGTCTTGATATGAATGGTGAAAAGATGAGTAAATCTCTTGGTAATGTTATAAGAGTAAATGATATAACTAATCATGATGATTTAATGATTTTACGTCTTTTAATCATTACTGCACCATATAGAAATAATTTAAATTATTCTGATGATTTATTTAATCAATATAAAAATGAGTATCTTAAAATTACTCGTGCTTATAAGCAAGCAATGCTTACGCTTGATGTAAATAATGTTATATCTGATAAAATATCTGATGAGGACATTAATGTATTTAAGGATGAAATGAATAATGACTTTAATACACCTAATGTATTAACATTAATTCAAAAGCTTGTTAAAGAAATAAATGCTTCAACAAGAAATAAGGATTATGATGTATTAGCTATAAAGGCAAATACATTAAAACTAATTATGTCAATTCTTGGAATTGAGCTTGAATATAATAAATTATCTAATGAAGATAAGGAATTATATAATAAGTGGAATGAATTAAAGGCTCAAAAGAATTTCGAAGAAGCTGATAAATTAAGAGAAGTATTAACAGGAAAGGGTATTTTATAATGATAGAATCACAATATTCAGGATTAACTCTTGCATATATAGGAGATTCTGTATATGAAATATTTTTTAGAAAATATAATGTTTTAAAAGGAATAACTAAGGTTAATTCCTTACATAAGGAAACAATAAAATATACATGTGCAGAAGCACAATCTAAGGCATCTAAATATTTATTTGATAATAAATTATTATCTGCTGAAGAAGAATCTATATTTAAAAGAGGAAGAAATAGTAATCCAAATAAAACAAGAAAGGATTTAAGTGTAGCTGATTATAATAATGCTACTGGACTTGAATGCTTAATTGGATATCTATATTTAACAGATAAAATAAGTAGAATGAAGGAATTATTTGAGATAATAAAGGATAATTCTTTATAGGAGGTGTTGTTATGCCTAGAAAAAAGAAGACTGATACAGTTGAAGTAGTTGCTGAAGAGAAAAAAGAGGAAGTCATTGAAGCAACTGAACCAGCTGTAGAAGCTCCAAAAAGTGGTAGAAGAAAAAAGAATAAGGAAAAAGTAATTGCTCCTGAAGAAGCAATTGAGACTGCTAATGTAGCTACTGTTGAGGAAAAAGAGCTAGCAAAAGGAAAAAAGAGAAAAAAGAATAAAGAAGATAATGAAGTTTCTGAGGAAGTAGTTGAAGCTAAAATAGATGATAAAGATCATGAAGAAGTTCATGAAAAATCTATTATAGAGGAAATAAAGGAAAAAGAATTATCAGAATCTGCTGAAAAGAAGATTGTTGCAGCAAAAGAAAAGACTGAAAAGAAATTACAAAAAAGATTAAAGAAAAATAAATCTAGAGAAAAGCTTCAAAGACTAGAAACAAATATTGAAACAGGTCTTACTACTGAAGAGGTTGAAGAAAGAGTATTAAAGGGATATATAAATGTTAAAAATAATAATTCTACAAAATCAATTAAGAAAATTATTTTTACAAATATATTTACATTCTTTAATATCCTAATGCTATGTATTGCTGGATGGCTAATAAGCGTTAAGGCAATAAAGGATTTATTCTTCTTAGTAATCGTATCTCTTAATATTATTATCGGTATTGTTCAAGAGATAAGAGCTAAGATGACAATTGATAAATTGTCTATCATTTCAAGTCCAACAGCTAAGGTTTTAAGAAATGGTGTTGTACAAGAAATTGGTGTAGATGATATTGTAATTGATGATATTATTCTATTTGAAACAGGAAAGCAAATATCATCTGACTCAATTGTTGTTGATGGAGTAATGGAAGTAAATGAATCTCTTTTAACAGGAGAATCAGATCCTATTTTAAAAAGACCTGGTGATATGCTATATTCTGGATCATTTGTTGTATCTGGAAATTGTAAGGCTAGAGTTGATGCAGTAGGAGAAGATAATTATATTGAAAAGCTTACTAAGGAAGCTAAGAGATATAATAAGCCAAAGAGTGAATTGCTTGAATCCTTAAATCTAATCATTAGATTCATGGCCGTTGTAATTATCCCTATTGGTGCAATCCTATTCTGTATGCAATTTGATAGATTGCTAGGATCTTTAAATTTAACTGATGCGACAAGAAAAACTGCAGGAGCTATGATAGGTATGATTCCATCAGGATTATATCTATTAACATCTATTGCGCTTGCTGTTGGTGTTATCAGACTTGCACAAAACAACGTTTTAGTACAAGAATTATACTGTATTGAAATGCTTGCTCGTGTTGACTGCTTGTGTCTTGACAAGACAGGTACTATCACAGATGGTACAATGTCTGTAAAGAATGTCATTGAATATCAGGGTATTTCAGGGCTATCAACTAAGAATATCATAAGTGCTATTCTTAATGCCCATGAATCTGAGAATATGACTGATAAGGCACTTGAAGAAAAATTTGGTCGTGCTAAGAGAATTAAGCATCTTAATTTAATTCCTTTCTCAAGCCAAAGAAAATATAGTGCTGTTACATTTGATAAATTTGGAACATTTGTAATGGGTGCTCCAGAATTTGTTTTAACAAAGAATTATAAGCTTATAGCTCAAGATGTTAATGCTGGAGCTAAGCAAGGATACCGTGTATTAGTTGTTGCTCATACAAATGAAGGTATCAAAAATGGAAAAATTGATCCAGATATATTAGAACCTGTATGCTTAATATATATTGAGGATACAATTAGACCTGATGCCATTGAAACTATTAAATATTTCAAGGATTCAGGGGTTGAAGTAAAGGTTATATCAGGAGATAACCCACTTACAGTTTCACGTATTAGTGAACGTGCTGGTATTGAAAATGCTACTGAATATATTTCTCTTGAAGGTCTATCTGACCTTGAAGTAATTCATGCTGCTACAAAATATACAGTATTTGGACGTGTATCTCCAATTCAAAAGAAGCTTCTTGTAACAACACTAAAGGAAGCTGGTAAAACAGTTGCGATGACTGGAGATGGAGTTAACGACATCCTAGCACTTAAAGAAGCGGATTGTTCAATCTCAGTTGCATCTGGTTCTGAAGCAGCTCGTAATGTTTCTCACTTAGTATTACTAGATAATAATTTTGGTTCAATGCCTAAGGTAGTATCTGAAGGAAGAAGAGTTATTAATAACGTTGCTAAGGTTTCAAAGCTTTTCTTAACTAAAACAATATTCTCATTACTACTTGCAATATATGCGATTGAAACTGGTGGTAATTACCCAATTTCAACAAACCAATTATTCTTAATTGATACATGCTGTATAGGTATCCCATCATTCTTCCTAATTCTTGAAGCAAATAATGAAAGATTTGCTGGAGGATTCTTGATTAATGTCATCAAGGGTGCACTACCTGGCGCGATTGTCATATTGTTTAATGCGATAATAGTGCTCGCTCTCTCTTCTACATTAAATCTAGATAGACGTGATACATCTACATTAATTGTTATTATAGCTACATTTACATGCTTAACAGTTCTATATCAAACATGTATTCCATGGAAGCTATATAAGAAAGCAATGTATGCTATATTATTCGCAATATGTATATTTGTTACAGTATTGCTTCCAACATTCCTTGACTTCACACCTCTATCAAAAATATCAAAATATTATGATTCTGATTTTGAGGTTGTATCAATAAGCGAATGGCCAAAGCCAGCAATATCTGAGGATGGCTTTGTAGTAATTAATGGTAACTATACTCCATATCAAGCAGTTAAGATTAATCAATTATCAAATGTCGGAGGATATTTGAAGGTTGGTGAGCAAGTAACTGAATATGAGATTGAAATAGTTACAACTAAAGCTTTAGGATATGAGAATAATAAATATGTATATAAGGATGCTGCTAATTTATCACTTGGTGGTATAAAGACTACATCTCAATATACAGCTGATGTTGATGTTCAAATATCATATGATGGTATTGTATCTATTAATGGTAAAACAATTGATTATTCAATTTTCCCATCAGTAGCTATTAAGGGTAATAAATATGTTATTAATGGTACTGATACAAACATCGAGGTTGTAGATACTGATATAAGAGAAGTATATATTAATGATTTAAATGTTTATATCAATGATAAGGCTATTGGTTATAAGCTGGATCCAGTTGAATTATCTGTAGATAATGAAGGATATATTTATGTAGGATCAAAGGAAACTGATATCTTATACAGCAATGCTGATTTTAATAAGATAGCTGTAAAGGAAAATTTAACATATACATATGAAGATGAGGAGATAAATAATCCAAAGGGTAAAACATTATCATATGATGTAAATGTCGAAGAATCAAAGGCACGTCATATATTACTTGATGGTAAATATACAAAATATACTGTTTCAAGTAAGACAAATGAATTAGTATTATCTTATGATAAAGATACATTCAAATTAAAAGTAAATGGTGTAAAAACTGATTATGTATTAGATGTATCAACAACATATGGTGCACAAATTCAACCACTTGGTATAAGCGCAATGCTATTATTAATTGCCTTATGTGCACTTACAACACCATTAATGTCTTTCTTTAAGAAGATAGTTCCTTGGTGTAAGGATGTTGTAGATAATGCAATAAAGATTGTTAGTAAATTATAATACTTATGACTCCAGTAAAAACTGGAGTCTTTTTTTATATAATAATGTGTGGTAAAATATTTTTGTTGGAAGATAAGTGGTTATAATATGTTTAAAATTTATGGAAAAAACTGTGTATATGAAGCAATAAGAGCTAATCATAAAATATTTGAAATTCATGTTCTAGATGACCTTAAGGATAAAAGCTTTTTAAATATGATATCTGATAAAGGTTTTAAGGTTATTAAAGATAATAAAAAGAGCATGGATTCATTATTTGGTAAGAATCATCAAGGATATGGAGCCTTAGTTGATGATTACAAATATGAAGATATTAGCATTACATTTAATAAGAATAACAAAAGAAGAATTTATATAGCATTAGATGAATTATCTGATCCACATAATTTAGGTGCAATTATTAGATCATGTGATGCGTTTAGTATTGATGGTATAATACTACCTAAAAATAGAAGTGTTGGAATAACTGAGGTTGTTGCGCATGTTTCTACAGGTGCAATTGAATACGTACCAATTATTATGGTTAATAATTTAACACAAGCAATTATAAAAATGAAAGAGAACGGATATTGGGCTGTAGGTACTGATGCGAAGGCCTCAATGCAAGCACAAGACATTGATAAAACACTTGATTTAGTTGTTGTAATCGGTTCAGAGGGATTTGGTATATCAAGGCTTGTAGCTAATAATTGTGATTATATGATTAAAATTCCAATGACAGGACATGTTAATTCATTAAATGCTTCTGTATCAGCAGGTATTGTTATTTCTGATTTAGTATAAAAAAGGAGGAGCAATGAATATTTATAATCTTAATGATTATGAACTTATTTATTTAATAAGGGATTATAATGAAATTGCTCTTAATCTACTACTAAAAAAATATATGCCATATATAAGGGCTAAAATATATGATTATAATGTTAGTCATAAATGTCAGGATGATTTTTTTCAGGAATGCTTAATGACTCTTCACGATGCGATATATTCATTTAATGAATATAAAGGCGCATCATTTTATACATATATGAATGTGATTATATCTAGGAAAATCATCAGATTATATAAAGCTAGTAATATACCTGAATTTCCAGATGGAAATCTTGAATTAAAGGTATATGATAATACTTCTTTATATGGTAATAATTATTTTGATGAAGGACTAAAATTATTCTCAGATGATATAGATAGAATTATTTATTATGAAACATATCATTATGGACTAGCACCTAGAATGATTTCTCTGAAATATAATATAGATATTAAGGTTATTTATAATAAAATTCAAAAAATAAAAAAGGTATTAAGACAATTAAATATTGACTAATTTTGAAACTTAATATATTATATTAATAGGCACTTTATAAAGGTGGTTTTTTTTATGAGAGAAAAAATTATTTTAGTGTGTGAAGAATGCTTAAGTAGAAATTATTCTACAACTAAAAATAAACAAACTTCAACAACACGTTTAGAATTGAAAAAATTTTGCCCTAAATGTAATAAAATGACATTACATAAGGAAACAAAATAATGGAGGATAATATGGCTTTAGATAAAGAAGAAATCAAGGAAGAAGAATCAGTAGAAAATACTGCTTCTAACGAAGAAATTGATGCTCCTAAATTAGAGGTTAAAAAAGTTAATAAAGAAAAAGATAAAAAGCCTCAAAAGGTTCAAGCAGAAGCTCAAGATAAATCAAGGATTCTTGAATATCTTAAGAATGAACATAAATGGGAAAATTATGTTCTATTATTCTTATCATTATTTGCATTAGTATTGGGTTTATTAATTCTTAATGGTACATTACAGGTATCTGAGTCTTTCCCATTAATTGGAAACTTTCCAAAGGTTTTCGCAGGAGTTTTAGTAGGACTTGCAGTACTTGCAATATTGTTATCATTATGGCCATTCTTCAAGCCAGCATTCCCAGAATTAAAGAGAGTTACTTGGCCAAGAAGAAGAGATTTTGCTGCTGACACAGCGCGTGTATTTATTTTTATGATTATTTTAGTTTGTGTATTCTTGTTATATGATGCATTCATTTCAAGATTAATCAAGCTTTTAATAGATTAAGAGGTGTAAAACATGAAAAGATGGTATATTGCTCAAACATATTCAGGATATGAAAGCTCAGTAAAGAACGACATCGAGCGTAGAATTGAATCTCTTGGAATGCAAGAGATTGTAAAGCAAGTTTTAGTTCCAGAAGAAGAAATTGAAGTTGTTAAGAAAGATGGATCTAAAAAGAAGAAAGTTCAAAAGGTATTCCCAGGATATATTTTCATTGAAATGGAAATTGATCCAGAAAAAGGAATGGACGAAGATGCTTGGTTTATGATTCGTAACACTCAAAAGGTTACAGGATTCTTAGGATCTTCTGGAGGAGGAACTAAGCCAACACCAGTTGCTGTTGACGAAATGAATCAAATCCTACGTAATTTAGGACTTGCAGAAAAGCCTGTTCTAGATATAGCTGTTGGTGATAAGGTTGAGGTTATTTCTGGTTCATTCAAAGAGAAGATTGGAGAAATCCTATCTATTAATGAAGATAAGAGAATCGTTACAATCGGTATTGACCTATTTGGTTCAATCACACCTTTCGAACTTGACTTTAATGATGTAAAGAAGATTGGTTAATGAGAAAAATAAAAAAATTTACATGTTTAGTATTTATAGCTTTAGCAATTTCTGATATATGTTCTTATATTAAATATTCCATCATACACCATGAGGTAGAAATAACACATTATTACGGAATAATGTCTACAATGAACCATGGTCATATATTTAATTTAGCATTTATATATTTTTTATTAATAAGCATAATATATTTTATATTGAATTTTTTTAAAGAAGATTAAATCTCGGATTTTTCCGAGATTTTTTGTTTTTTTATTAATTATGATATAATTAAATAAAGAAATCGATTATATAGTGGGGTGAT
>AUXO017219809.1_pt1 | contig 11712 bp, 10 predicted proteins | sample 768731 | NCBI WGS metagenome assembly AUXO01 (sample SAMN02715735, study PRJNA202380) | gut metagenome | biome: sheep rumen | host: Ovis aries | place: New Zealand: Palmerston North | reverse complement strand
CGGTCGACATCCGACTTGCGGATCATATCCGTGGCTATCTGATTAAGCAGGCGAAGGACTTCACTGTCCTTCTCCTGAATCCTGGTCTCTTGAGTGTCGGTCTGCATAACGAGATCACCACACTGGACTTGAGCATCGAAAGACTCCGCCTCAAACTTATCCTGCTTCAAAGCCTCTACCATCTCATAATAGTCCAGCATGTTTTCGCGGCAAAAGTCTGCCACCCTAACTTTCTTGTGATTCTTCTGTAAGTCACGGCGCTCGACCTTGTCGCTTTGCTTTGCAAAGAATTATTTACATAATCTTTAATTTCCATATTGCGCTTAACCTTAATGAATAAAATCTTGCGCAAAGTAAGAAAAATATCTTATCTCAACCTATTTTGAGGAACCTTATATCTCATGGACTCCCAAATCTTGAACAATTGTTTTACCATCATGCATATGGTCTATTTGGCGCAAATGATGCTTTCCTGTAAAGACTTTCATGATAACAACACCTCTTTCCATCTTTTGAAAAAGGAATCTCTTATATCCAAGAACAACCTTATAGACTTCATATACTGGGGTGCACTCAATAATTCTGTGTGATATTGTGTCCTCTAGTTTCCCAGGCAGTTTATATTTGGTTATCTCTTTACTGCTCTTTGTAGTTCTTATGCTTTTCTTCAAGTTCATAATATTCCTATATGCAGCCTTAATGGCAGGAAATTTTGTAGGATTGACATTCAAATCAAATCCCACATTAGCTTCTTCTGTTGTATCATATATTACTTCTTCAGCCACTACATTCTCGATAACGCGTTCCTGTTCTTCACCAGCAAATACGTTTAAAAGAGTTCTTGTTTGTCGTTCATCTGCATAGCAGCTACTAATTTTGTTCTTAGAAAGAAGGTAATAAATACCTTTCCTTGTAATTCTTAGAAACTTGGGAGCGAGTTTCTTAAGATTTTCATAGAACTCACACTGGTAATCCGTATATAGGCTTCTGACATATCCTGGTAGCTCCTTCACATCAGCTTTATCAAGGTATTTATCGAAATTCAAATTAATTGCTTGCCCTATTTCCTTGCCAGACGCCTCTCCTGTCAGCATCATCGTTTTCAATTGCGGATTAATATTCTTAAGACGTTGCATCAGTTCAGTACCTCTCACGGGCATAACCTGATCAAGAACAACGACCTTGATATCACTCTGCCTAACCAGCTCCTCTGCTTCATCTGGAAGTGAGGTCCATATTACTTTAAATCCAGTACGGGCTTGAATTAGTCGTCCATAATCTTCTGCAGCCTGAGCGACATCATCCACGACTAAAACATCGAAATCATATGCTTTCATGTTGTTTTACTCTTTTTTCCAAATTAATAATTACAGTTACTTTATTCCCTTTGACATCAAACTTCAGCTCAGCACTCTTCATAAGCCTTATTAGATTTCTCACTGTCGACAAGCCAACACCCTGATGATTATTCTTAGATGAATAGCCTACTGTATTTAGTTGCATCAATGTAGGGGCCTCATTCTCACAAAAATTCGAAATGGTCAATTGATACTTATCAGACTCTTCTTCTATATTAATTTCAATTGAGGTTTCGCCAAGAGATGCTGCGACGGCATTGTTGATAAGAGGTGCGAGCAATCCTATCAATAGATTATTAGAATAGCCCTCTAAATCATCAACGAAACCATTGCCATATGCTATCGTCACAGAATCTTTCCTATATTCTTTCCTTGCACTTTCTAGACAAGCTTCACACGCTTCTCTTAAACCGATGAATGTTTTTGTCTTCGCCACTGCAACTACTTCTTTATATGAATTAATAATGCTCTGACAAACCTTCACGTTCTTTTCTATTCTATCTACATACTGTTTAGCTTTCTCAGACCGCAATTCATCTTCCATCAGCTCACAATTTGAAAGAATCTGAGATAATGGTGTCATCAGTGAGTGTTTAACATCACTGACAAAATCACCGACAGAAAAATCCTCTTGCTTTCTAATTTCCTTTTTTAATAATTTTTTTAGGCCCTTTACCTCTCTACTCAATTTACTTAAATCGTCCATCGGGGTAAACACAGGCCCTAAGCCAGATTCATAATTTGTATTTCTTACTTCATCAACAACATCCCTCCCAACTTGCTCAATCATATCTTTAATATCGGTAAGCAGATATTTTTGATAAGGTTCATTAAAAGACTGTATGTTCACATTCTGTTTATATCGTTTATCGATTTGATAATCCAATGCATTAATACGCTTATTCAAGTTGTATAATGTAGTAACTACAAGACCTGCGATGATTGAGGATATTAATGATACAGTAATACAAATATAAGTATTAGCCGTTATCTGCTGATTTGCCAAAACATCTCTTATCCAATCTACTATTTTAACAAATGAGTTAGGATAAAGTATGTAAACAGAACCTGCAATAAAAAAAATAAAAGCGAAAAGATCACTCAGGGGATTACCTATTTTGTCAGAGAAAAGAGATCTGATATAAGCAAATAACAATCCACCAATAAGGATAGCCATAATCACCCTTACAGTTGGAGCTTCCCAAAAATAGCCACATGCCAATGATCCAAGATATACTAAGACCAATGAAACAACAGTCATAAAAGGGTATCGTTTAACCTCATCAACTCCCAAAATAGGAATAAACATGACCAAATATCCTATAAGTAAGACTACCATTGCCAAAACAATCAGGAGTCCTATAGCAAAACTTCCCATATCAAAAAATAATCAACATTCTTATTTGTTCAAGCCAATCATTCGGTGAAGACAAAATTCATAATAAAAATCCTTTATTACTCCTTTCTTAGCCATTAAAGCCGCTATCTCACTTTCCTTTTCTGTAAGCATCATGGCAAACAGATTCTTCAAAAACCGCATCTCTCTGGCATGATCCTCACGTTCTTGCCAAAATAATCTTTTAGAGCGGTCGTGCAAAATACATAGCGTTCCGCATCCAAATTCTTTCGGTACTTGCACTCATTGTATATAGTCAAGCCATTGAAGTTAAACATGAAATCTCTATGCCTTAAATTATTTCATTAATCCTTATTCTTCAAATTACTCAGCAAGCGCATCAAATTATGATACACTTCCTCTTCTGACATTTCCAAATATTGCAATACCTTTCGGATGTCTGTCCTTTCATTATATGGTGCATCTGTTTCTGTCAAAATCCTCTCTTTAGGCATTTTATCCAAAATCGCCCGACCATTTTTTGACAGGCACATAGCCTCATTCACCGAGAAATAATACCCTCTCTCCAATATTTTATCAATCAAACCCACAGAGCCGCTGTACCAATGAAAGATTACATTCTTGATGTCATACTCTGTCAGCAACTCTAATAATTCCTTCTCAGCCCTGCGTGAATGAACACTTATTATTTTCTTCTTCCCTCGCAACAAGGATAAGACATCATGCAGAATATCGATTTGCATCTCTTTGGTACTATATCCTTCTCGTGAAAAATCCAGTCCAATCTCCCCAATGTAGGATGTTTCATCAATATAACGTCGGAACAAAGACATTTCCTTTTGCCCTTCCTCCGCCAACAAAGGATGCATCCCCAAAGATAGTCTGATATGCCGGAACATCTTCACATGGTCTATACCCATCTGAAAGTGACTCGGCAAATTAGTCATACCTATCACGATGTCACCTGCATCCTCCCTCTCTCTGATATACCGCTCAGGATTAGGCATCATGTCAAAGTGACAATGTGTATCAATCATCATACGCCAAACAATCTTTTTGTTTCTTCCGATGCTTCATCTTTTACCCACTGCTTTATTTCAACTCGGGTCCTCTTTACCACATCAGCATATTCATTCAACAGGTCAAGTCGCAAATGTCCATTCTCTAACAAGCCTCGTCCAATTTCTTTCTTGTCTATATTTCTTCTGATGAAACTTACAAGAGCTGGCATGTCGGGAATATCCATCATGCTCCGTTTCTGCGAGTTGAAAATGTCAGTTCCTACTTTTTCCGATACACCAATTTTATGCAGTGCAGCCCTCCTGTATATGCATGGCATACAAACCCCACAATGTGAAGCATGTGCATCGTCACGTATGTCTTTTCTTGTTCCTCGTTTTCCACAAGAACAAGAATGTGGATAGGTAGCTTTCAACATGTCTATATCCTTACATTTCTCAACCATCTCGCCCTTGGTGCATAATTGATAGTCATTGATGATATGATGGTTCAACGCGACAGAGTGAAGGAATCGCTCCATTAGTTCAAGGAAATGCGGATGGGTAGTTCGAGTGCTACAACTACTGCGCCTTGATGGTGTCAGAGGGTAGTTCAGCGAAATGGTTCCATTCTCTGGAATATGAACCGGCATCGTTGAGTCGATAGAATCTGCTACCAATATTGCCATACTTAGGAATAAGAAAGACCTTGATCGAAGGGTGGTCTCTTTCTCGTATGAATCACCATTTATATCATGCTTATTCATATCAACCCTTGTGGGCAGATAATGATAATGTTGATATTTCTTCTGCAATTCACGCAAAATTTCCTCTTGATCCGTTTTTGCGCCCTTGAACATCGAGTCTGTATGTGACACTAAACATACATAGTCTGATGACATTGCCAACTGATTGATTGCACCTATCAAAGAGTCCATTCCACCAGAAAACAGATTCACCGCCTTATGCTTATCACGAAAGCTGTCCATATACACTTTTTGGCGTTTCCCTAGTTTGTACATTCTGTTTATAGAACGATGCTCAAAAGACACATGCCACAAATCACCTGTAAGAAACTTCAATGTTTCCTCTAATTCATTTTTAGCAGCAAAAAAGCAATCAGGTTTCTCTACTGGAAAAACAACTTCGATTTCTCGACTCCACCCGTCAAAGCCAATATTCTCTCGTGGCAACAGAATATCTATACCATATACAATGCAGGAAATGACAAACAGATCAAAAGCCGTTCCTGATTGTACTTTAGTAAACTCATACAGGTGCCTATAGTCGATGTTCATGGCCACCGATGTCCTAGGCTCATCCCCATAGTTTAAGACGATAGAAGAAAAACCGTATGGAGTCTGAGGGTGTGACAAAGATACTTCAACCTTCATAGTCCTCAAATGCCTTTAATGTATCACGAAAGATGTCTTGCATCAGTTCCTTTCCGTATTCGGAATTCCAGTCCACTTTACTCAAATCCCTATGCTTGGAGATGGTCTTGGTCTTCTCCACTATATAGTCTTTCAGGTCTTTGTAGAAAATGTCTGTTTCCCTGATGCCTTTTTCTTTTATTAGCTTTTCATAGAAATCGGTACACAAATGCTGGTATAGATAGTTTCCGAAATACTTTACCAGAATCTCTTCAACTCCAAACTCCTTGATGGCAGCATCAAACACATCACCCAGTTCTTCTACGGTTTCAGCTTCCGCTCCAATCTCTTCAAGTAGTTCTCGCATAGCTGCTTTGGCTGCTATTTCATCGAGTGTTCCTGCATTCTCAGCACAATGCTCTAGGATAAGGTTAATAGCTTCGTCAGCATCCTTTACCTCCACCCCATCGGCCAATTGCCCCAAGGCGCTACCGAATCCGCTACTCTGAGCACTTCCGATAAATGAACCGAATCGCTGTGCTGCCCTTACTCCGGCACGCCCTCCAGTATTTGAACTGCCAGACGATGCACCATGCGACCCTCCAAGATGAGCCACAGTGTGCGACATCACGTTACCAAGAGACAGTTTGGTAGGATGACCGCCATTAACAGCCTTGGTAATGGTGCTGCTCAGAGTACTCCAAGTCGGAGTTCCTTTCATTCCCCCGTATGATTTCGACGTACCCATTTACTAATCAATTCTTTAAGTCTTGATATTCAGAGTGATTCTCCGCTATTCTGTTTACGATTTCCTTCAACGCTGGTTTACTCTTTAAGTTCACAGCCTTACACATGTCTCTGTACTCACTTCCACACGAACAACCTTCACCTATCATAAGTTCAAATAGGTTAAACACCTGCTTCCTTTCTGCATTATTGGCAACGGCACGCTTCGACAGTTCGCTATACAATTCATGTTGAAGACTCTCTTGCAACCCCTGCACATCGCCCTTTATCTTATTGCGTATAAGGTTCTCTGCCTGTCCCTTAACCATAAGCGAAGTAATGATGGTCTTAACGATTGGCGGTGTCATTGCACTTGACATAGATTCCAGCCTGTCACGCGATATCCAATAGTAATCCCTAAGGTCTATGTTAGCTAGACTCGGTTCAGATTCAAGCCAAGTCACCATCTTTGCCTGCTTCCAGTCTTTATACTTTTCCGCAATAACATGTTCACCGCTATCTTGTCTCATCTCCAGTTCCTTTAACTGTGGAGAATATCCCTTATTCTGCGACTGCCACTTATATAACTCGGCAAACCTTTTGGGCTCAGCATATTCAAGAATCATCAACTTGGCAAGCACATCTACCTTGAAGTCCGCCAATTTAGCCACATCTGCTAACTTAGTGCGCAGGACAAATGTATTAAGAAACCGTTTTATTTGTCTGGGGTTTCCATCCAGATTGCCAGCAATCAATGGTGATAGTTTGGATATAAGAGAAACTTTTTCCTCCAGTCTCTTTTTAACGTCTTCGTCTGAAATAGTTTGTTTCACTTCTTCTATTCCAAAAACACTGTATCGGTCTTTCTTGCGGAACTCTTTAAATGCGGTAATAACTTCCACCATGCCTTTTTTCCCAAACTCTTCCTCGCAGAACAACAGTGTAATATAAGTCTCAACTTCAGAATCAGACAACTTAGGCAATGTATAAGGCACTTGTATCAGTTTTTCCAGATAATCTACCACCACACGCTTATTTTCCTCCGCATCATCTCGTGCTATCAAGTCCTTATAACGATGACGTATGGCATCCCTCACGATTCTCGGATCTGCCCCAATCACAAAGGCACTGTTATCCACATTCAGAAATAGTTTTATGGCTTCAAGATTGTCTATAATCCTGTCCGGCAGACATCTGTCCAAATCATCAATCAACACTATCAGTTTACTTATACCTGCTTCATCAAGAAGTTCCTTGAAGTCATCTCTGAACTTACGTACCACTTGATATTGCTCTTCAATACTGGGTTGGGAGCCTTCTTTGAAGTATTTCTCTTTGAACTTATCAAAGTCCAAGTCCTTCACCGCTTCTGCAATTTTGGCAGGGTTCTCAGAAAGACCTTTAATCCATTCAAATATTTGTGGTCCTAGACTCAATCCTCCAGTCAAAGAAGCTGTTACCAGAGGTATCGCAATATTCTTCACACCAAAACCGATAGTGCGCATCCAGTTTACCGACTTGGCAAGAGTGGCTAATTTATCCTTTGCCTTTTGAGGCAGCGACTTGTTATCTTCGAAATTCTTCAAGATAGCCTCGATTAACGCTGCCTTTGCATCATCATACCCCTCGAATACCCATCCGTTGAACTGGAGACACATCGTAGTCTTGTTCTCTTCTGCGTCATAGGCTTTCTTCAACGATTCCATGATGCTCGATTTGCCGCTCCCCCAATCTCCAAATACTCCTATGGTGATAGGAAGCATCTCAGGTTCATCAATCAGCCCCTTTATCAGATTTGCATGGACATCAAAACCGAGATAGTCTTTTTCTGCTATATTGTCTGACCACATATTCTTACGTATATCTTTGTTATGAGTTTAGATAATTTCCATTAGCAAACTCTACATTTTCTCTACTTCCACTACACCGTCTTTGCTATGGCATCCCAATATCATGGTTTCACCCCATCCCATGGAGCCGCCATCCGCATTCCGCCACACATAGCAGAATATGTTTTCAATCCCGTCACCTGTCAGGTCTGCTGTCTGCTCGAAGTACAGCAACAAAGTATTGTCAGAAAACATCTGGCCATTCTTCCGTAGATTTATTCCCGGTCTGCTTGGCACCAAGTTCTCCACGCTGTTGATATGGAAATCATCACCCAATCCAAGTCTTTTCTTTATATCCTCTATATCCGATTCACGTGATTCTGGTATAATATGGTCAATCTCAAAGTCTTGATAAGGCACTGGCTTCTCCGTATAGAAGCATTGTAACTGTTCTTGTATGATAAGATATAATGCAAGATAAATAGGAATCATAATACTTACATCGTTTCTCTTTGATAATCTCTATACCCTTTTTGGGCTGCAGAAAAGAGGTCACAATAGCCTTCGGACTCCTTGTCGAAGAGATTTCTGAACACCTGATAGAAGTATAGTCTCTGGTCATTACCTATCTTCTTAGCCACATCTCTTACTCTCGAGAGATTCTTTAATAGCAGTTTCAGACCTTCTTTTACGCTATTTGCATTTATCCGTTCTGTTAGTTGTATGACATCTTCCAATGTGTTTATAATCTCAAAATCTATCAGTTTACCAATAGCAGCTCCAAAGCCTGTCAGAGGCTGCGACTTTTTGAAAATTGTAATCACGTCAGGCCCGAAAACACTGGAGAGTTCTTCCTGTTCATCTTGTGTCAGCAGTTTTCCTGGCTCTATTTCATACAGAGTTCTTACCATGTTATTATAGGTCCGTAGAAATAGTTCGAATAGACTGTTCGACGGGTCTATGTTCGACAGTTTTTCTAGGCTTTTTATGTTTTCGAGAATGTCAACACGTTCCATCGTCAGATAGTCTCGCTGCACAAAAGAAGTAAAGCCCTCTATTACATCCTGAAATTTATATTCTCCTAACCTCCTTGCCGACTGGTCATCTATCTCCCGCAACAAGCGTATCCCTTCTACATCTGTATTCACATAGTCAGAGTAAATGATTTCTATCTGGTGACGGGTGGACATCTGTGTCTGCCCGGTATTCAGCGTCAGCATCCTATATAGAATGCCAAGTTTATTGATACCGATGTATATCTCTGCCCGTATCTTGTTTGAGAATACGCGCTGCATATCATCATCACCAGTTTTCTCCATTTCTTCTATCAGCCCCTTAATGGTGTACGAACGCTGCAAGCCGTCCAGGATAACAATCTCTGATTGATGCTGTTTAATAGTATCGACAACATCATCCGTCTTAACATCGTTACTTGACTTTGACAAGGCCAACACGATAGGAGGCATCAGACAGCCTCGTTTCAAGTCTTCCTTTAACAAACTATAGACCGTTGAAGATGATTTCACCCTCCTACGCTGATATTCATTATTCTTCAGAATACCATTCGACAGGTCATAATATTCTTTCAACGTCATCTCCAGCATATAGTTATGCGAGTTGATTCTCTTGTCCTGTATTGATTCCCCTAATACTTTCATATATCTTCGCTATTGTTTCACCGTATTCTCAACCAACAAATTGAATATGTTTCTGTCAAAATAATCTACAATCTCCTCCAAATCAGATTTATAAGCAAACAACCGTCGCATTTCATGCACAATCTTATTTCGCAACGTATAGACATAGCTACCGAATGAGTTGGTATTGGGCTTCTCTATTCCTGCCTTGTCAAAAAGCGCCTCGATCTTCTGCCATAAAACGGACTGGTCTATTCCGATAACATTAGTATATATTACGTTAATTTGATGCTTCTCGCTTGTTGCCTCAATAAGTTTCTCACGAAGGTCGTTCTTGTTAATCTTACCTTGGTTGAATAGTTCCGTCGCCTTTTGGTAGTCCTGGTAATACGCATAATCAGAAAGTAGCTCTACTGCCTGATAGAGTGTTACAAATCGATAAAAGGGGCTCTCATTGAAGGGTAGCATCTCTTTGTAGAGATAATCATAAAAGCCTTTGTGAGCCACATAGTCCTTGATTGTTTTGAGAATAATCTTGGAAGATTTCCGTGACCTCTTCTCGCTAACTATAGCCGTCATATACCCAGAGACATATCGTTCACGATGGTCATCCACGAAAGGTTGACTGAGATAATAAAAACCATTGTCATATAATGAAGGGATTAACACACTCCATTCCTCACCTACATCCTGTTTCCTGTAGACAAAGAGACTGATAATCGGATAACGATAATAGTTTGCTAATTGGAAGTCACTTGTCGCAGGCTCTAATTTGTTCATCTTCACCAAGTACGAGATAGCTTTTCTTGTGGCAAGATTCACATGCATTTTGTAGTAGTCGCTAATATCATTCGAGACATCTGTATCATCGTCATCAAGAAGTGCTAAAGGCAGTATAACACCTATGCTAAATTTGTCCTTGTTGGTCCCATAGTACACAGAGAATATGTCTTTTTCAGCCGTATAGTATGGACTCGTAAGAAATATCATGCCGTATTCATTCTCAACAAGACTGTCATCATGATAGGTTGTAGCGCAAGCATAGTCTACACCCTCATACGAGAATCTTATGGAATCAGCATCATTCGTATATACAGGCATAACATGAAATCTCCATTATATTGTTCTATCATATGATTCTATATATTAAGACCGAACCCAACCAGACCACTGTAGAGCCTTACTGGGCGAAATTTCATTCTGTCTAAATTTGCTATATTACATTCACTACTGCTCATTGATAATATTTATCCGTATCAACGCTTACTTCCACTGTAGCAGCGTTCAACTCATATTCACTACCTTCCTTTTCCAGTTCTGCCTTACACTCTGCAGGAAACTGCATAAAGAATCCCGAATCATCCTCATTGTCGAGATAGATGTTGACTGAGATGGTAAACGTGACTTTAACCCTAATAGTGTCAATACCTTTTTGATAACTGACGATGTTGAATGCCGAAATGTCATCCACATCATAATGATGTCCTAAGGGATCTAAATCATCAATGGGAGTTGTCCAGACATATTCTTGTATCTGCTCACAGAGATCATCTGGGTCGAAAGGATAATCTGTATCGGTTTGTTTACTTCCTACAGGATTCTGGATATAATACAACATCTTCTTGTAAAGTTTCACCTCTGAGCCTAGACCGCTGGAAGACTTAAATTCAGAGTCTTTACCAAACAAGACTTCTGCTGCATTCTGTAACGGCAGAAGAAAACCTTCCACATGCTTCACATACATCTCGCAGACCTCTTTTTTCTTGGCACTTTCCTTAAGTGCATCCAACAATTCAATATCCTCATCCCGGCGCATCAGCCCCATCATCCGAACCCACGCTCCAAATCCTGTTGTTTTGCAGATAATTGTACCCTTCATGCTATCCTTGGAGGGCCAGTAGTCTCCAAAGAGGCGTTTTACCGCCACGAAGAAACTCAGCAGTTCCGTACCAAAATAATCGGTATCCGTCTCTTTTGGGCTTGCCTCGTCTGGGTTAAAGTACCACAACGCATCCTTTTTGAAAAGCCTTTGAAGTGTTTCTACAACAAATGCTTGTGACACATATCCTTGCCCGGTTCCCAACATTTTGATACGATGATAGAATGGCGACTCTTTATGCTCGTTCAGCATTTTAGCCATCATATGGGCCAGGTAAATTTTGCTTCGCTGCCAGTCTGACTGCTCCTCACGATATTCAGAACCAAAGATTTCATAATAAAGAGACTTGTTGACAGTCTTCTGCTTGAAGTTCACATTCACGAACACCTGTCCCTGCTCCCATAGATCGTAGTTAATCAATATCGTGCAGTTAAACTTATACTTCTTGAGGAAGTGTAAAACATACTCATCTTCTTCCGTTTTTATCAGCAAATGGTCTAACTCATCGTAGAGTTTCATCATGCCCATCATCCGATGCTGGCCATCCACAATGAA
>AUXO012357456.1_pt1 | contig 11712 bp, 4 predicted proteins | sample 768731 | NCBI WGS metagenome assembly AUXO01 (sample SAMN02715735, study PRJNA202380) | gut metagenome | biome: sheep rumen | host: Ovis aries | place: New Zealand: Palmerston North | reverse complement strand
AATAAAGTTAATCCAAGACAATAAATCACCACTAATTGACAAGGATATTCAAAACTTCTTAAAAAATAAAAAATTGAATTTAAAAACTGATTTTAACCAAGAATTGATGGTGAAATCATCTGATTTTGTTATAATTGCAACTCCGACAAATTATGATCCAGAAACCAAAATGTTTGATACAACAAGTGTCGAAGAAGTAATAGAAAATGTTTCAAAAATTAACCAAAATTGTTGGGTGATTATTAAGTCAACTGTTGGTGTTGGATTTACAAAAAAATATGTTAAATCACATCAATTCAAAAATATCTTATTTGTTCCTGAATTTTTAAGAGAAGGAAAAGCTCTTTTTGATAATCTTTATCCATCAAGGATTATCGTCGGTGTTCCAACTCGAGAAAAAAGATATATTTCGAAAGCAAAGGAATTTGCTAGTCTCCTACTTGATGGAGCCATTAAGCAAGATGTTGTGATTCGGATTATGGGGTCTAGTGAAGCAGAATCAGTCAAACTTTTCGCCAACACATATTTAGCTTTACGTGTCGCCTATTTTAACGAACTAGATACATTTGCAAAATCAAAAGAACTTAATTCTTTCGATATTATAAAAGGGGTTTGTGATGATTTTCGTATCGGTGATTTTTATAATAACCCTTCTTTTGGATACGGTGGTTATTGTTTACCTAAAGATACAAAAGAACTAAAAGCAAACTTTGAAAACGTTCCCAACAATTTGATTTCTTCGATTATAGAAGCAAATGAAACAAGAAAAGAATTTATTGCTAGCGATATTATTTACGAAGCAGAAAAGATTGCCAATGACACAAAGAAGATTGTTATTGGTATATACCGTTTAACGATGAAAACAGGTTCAGACAATTTTAGATCATCATCCATCCAAGATGTCATGGAACTACTGTCAAAAAAAGGTGCTTCTATAATTGTGTATGAACCATTAATTAAGGCTGAAAGATATAAAGACTATCAAATAATTAGTGATTTTGATTCCTTTAAAAGAAAAGCAACAATAATTGTTGCGAATCGTTATGAACCAGAATTAAAAGAAATTGAAGATAAATTGTATACTCGTGATATTTTTAATCGAGATTAACAATAATTTTTCCCATCTCAAATAGTGAAATTGAAATTTTGATTCATATATTTAATTTTTAATACCGTTTTTAAGAATGTAAAAATAATTTTCTCATAATATAAATATATTATATTTATAAAATGCACTATAGATATGTAAGCACTTGCAACTAAACATTTAAGTAAATATACTTAAGTCATATTCAACAAGAAAATTATTGTTTTTTGGAAAATTTTTCTATTCCGGTCAATTTAGAAAAAAGGAAATCAAACAATATCACTTGTTGAATATGATTAAGGAAATCTTAAAAAAGAATAAAAGTGCACATTACTCTTTCATGAGTTTCTCCTTAATCAGTCAATCTTGCTTTCAGATTTGTAATAGGCAAAGACGAACATCAACAAGATTGACAACTATTCAAATGTTGATTGCCTTTTTCGTTCAATCTAGTGAACAAAAATCAAACAATCAAAACATTTGAATCTTGTTCATATCTCACAGTCACAAGACTGGAGGATAAAGAAAGGAGAAAAATTAAATATGAACAAATTATTTACAAAGATCACATCTCTAGCTTTAGGCGCAGCGATGATGATCGGAGTAGGTGTGTCAGTTGGAAACAAGAAATCTAATTCGGCAGATGCTTCTGCTGGAGATAACTATGTTTTAGTAAAAAGCATAAGTGATTTGGCAGCGGGTGACGAAGTTCTTTTTGGATATACAAATGGAACAGTACATAAAGCAAGTGGTGCTCTAAACGCTAATACAAGTTCTTATTTGAAAGCTGAAGATGCAACAATTTCGAATGAAGTTCTTACATATACAGGTACTAATGTTAAGCCATTGACATTAGGAAAAAGCGGAAACAACTGGACATTTACTTATGGTACAACTAAAGTTGCAACAACTGCTGCTAAAAAGATGTGCATAAGCACAACTTCTTCTTCTGTCTCGACATGGACAATAGCAATTTCTTCTACTGGTGTTGCTACAATAACGTCGACAACATCAAGTTATGGGACCATTAAGTATAATACACAATCGCCACGATTTTTAAATTATGCTACTGGACAAGCCGCAATTGGAATTTATAAGAAGGCAGGTAGTACCGATACTTTAAATAGCGTCAATATTGCTACATCCTCTGGTTCAACTCAACAAGCTACCAGTGGCTCTGTTGAAATAGGAAAAACGTTACAGCTTTATTTGACGGCAAATTGGGCAACTGCTGGAGCCAAAAATGTTACAACGGATGCCGTATGGACAATAGCGAGTGCTGACCAATCTTATGCAACGGTAAATGAAGGATTGATAACTGGAAGAACTCAAACTTCTTCTCCAATAACACTTACTGCTGCATACGGAGGAAAATCAGCTACATTTTCATTAAGTGTTGTTGTTGGTCCATCTGTCACAACAACTCCGTCAACATCAACATCAATTCTTGTTAACGAATATAAAGAAACAGCACTTCTTGTTACTGCTTCAAATTTTGAAGGAGACAATCCAACAATTACAGCCTCATCAAGCGATGATTCTTTATTGCTTACAGATATTATCACAAAAAACAATAAAACTTATGTAGCTCTTCAAGCAGGTGAAGTTGATACTGATACTCCTGTTACTGTTACAGTATCTGCAACCGGTGGAGGAAGAACAGAGACACACGATGTTACAGTAACAATTAAAGCGATGAGTGTTTCTTTGTCTACAAACCCAATTAGTCTTCTGCCAACTGCTGGAGCAACAAGTTTTGCTTTAACTGTTGAAAACTTCGCTTCTGGATATACTGTCGCTGTCGAATCTTCGAATACTGCTGTTTTTACAACAAGCGTTAGTCAAGATTTGTCAACGGTTACTGTAACCCCTGTTAGTGAGGGTGAAGAGGAACTATATATTACTGTTTCAAACGGTTCTGACAGATCAAAAGTACTTACTGTACCTGTAACAATTGCTGATGTAGTTGTTTATGAAAAGATTACCGATGCTTCAAAACTCTCTAGTGGAAGTAAACTGCTTATTGTTTATGAAACTGGCAGTGTTGCAATGGGTGCTCAAGGTAGTGATTTGAGAACACATGAGTCAGTTAGCATTGCTGATAGCAAAATTACAGGACCTTCTAGCGCTGTTAAAGTAGTTACTCTTGGAGGTGAAACAGATAACTGGACACTAAGTACTGACGAAGGATTTTTATCTTATTCTGGAAGTTCTAACAAGATTTATACCGTTAGTGAATTAGCTGACTCTTGCTATTGGTCCATTTCCATTTCTAATGGTGATGCATCAATTGAATCGAATAATGTTTCAGGCCGATACATTCAATATAATTCTAGTTCACCAAGATTCGCTTGCTATACAGGAACACAAAAAGCCGTTCAATTGTATGGTGTTGTTCTTCCAGATAAAAAGGTTGTTGATACAAAATTAACAACAACTAATGGCTCAATAACTGCTTCTGTCGGTGCAAACAACTGGACTGTAAGTGGTTTTGTCTTTGAGGTTCAATATGAAGGTGAATCTACCTGGCATACTGTTGATCCAACCTATGTCGTAACAGAATCTGTTCCAACTTCATATTCTTCAATTGGAGATTATCCAGTTCATTTTAAGGTAACATTTAAAGACACTGATTATTATCAAGATACAACGTTCACAGCTACTGTTACAGATGATATGACGCCAATCAGTAGTTTCTATGACGGAACAATTACTGTTTCTACAACAGCAACAGCCAGCTCATATACTTATCGAGGAACTGTAATTGCTATCGAAGGTAATACTTATTACATTCAAGATGGTAATTATGGAATGATGATTTATGGTGGTACCTCTACTTATCCTTCCGGCATGAAGGTTGGTGATTTGGTTGCTGTAACTTCAAAGATTGTTAATTATCAAGGTTATGTTTATGAAGCAACCAACATTACAAATGTTGATGGAAAAACATGTCGAATTTTAGGTGATGGTACATTACCAACCGCCCCTATTGTTTCGACTGTTGCCGATTTTAATGCCGCAAATCAAAGTACCAGAATTACATTTAACGGTCTTTCAAGATCTGATACAGGAACATCTATTACATGGACCCAAGCATGGTCCCAAGGTAGTAGTGGTGCTCATGGTATTGCACAAGTTAAAGATAGTCATGGAACATCAATTTGGTTATATGTTTCCAAATATTTAACACAAGAAACAGGTTCGGCGATTGTTAGCAAAATCAATAGCATTACAACAGAAGATACCTTTGATCTTTTCCAAGGTGTTAAGGCTGTTAATACAACTGACTTTACATCCATCGGTGGTCCTGGAAAAGGTGTTGCATATCTTTCTGTAATGAGTGCTGACAACATTACTATTCACACGCCAGAAGAAGATCATGTCCAAACTTGGATTGATCTCTATATGCAAATGAATAATCCTGACTTTGATGGCGATGGTAATGGAGCTTGTAGAGACAGTAACTATTACGTTAATGCTAAAGCCGCTTTAAATGCCCTTGAAACTGAACATTCTGGTTCTAAAGCGTCATTCCAAAGTGAAAGTAAATATGCTGATGCTTTGGCAAGATACTTAAAATGGGCAAAAGCTTGTGGAGATTCAAAACCATTTGTTGGTTCAACGATTCAACAATCAATTGTCAATTCGTTATTACCAATTAATGATAATAAATGTATTATATTCATTATCATTATCTCCGTAATTGGAGTCTCTGCCTTAGGTGGATTCTTCTTCTTACGTAAACGTAAAGTAATCTAACTCAATTAACATATATACTTAGTAGATAAAGGAAGACCTATTCTTGACCAGAATGGGTCTTTTCCTTTTATAACCTTAAACAAGTATAAATAAAACAACTTGGATATAAATTTTTTATATATATTTAGTACTCTCATAGAGAGTACTTCCTTCTTTCTTACTTATAGAATACAAAGAGGAACTTAACCAGAAATTGCTTGTGATTTTATTATGTTAGATAGGCGGAGAATCATACCGCTTGCGGGTTTGCCCGCTTTTTATTTTAGAAGATAATAATTAGTCTTATTTAACAAAGTTATATAAGGTGATATAATTAAAACGTAAATAGTTTCGAATCTATATCAAAGATTCAAATATTCATGCGCAAAATATTTCCTTTTCTTGATATAGAGATGAAACACTTTACGTTTTAATATCTCTATTAATCGAGAAGAAAGGAAAAAAGAAAAGATATGAACAAATTTTTAACAAAGATAACATCTCTAGCCCTTGGTGCAGCGATGGTTGTCGGCGTTGGAATTGCATCTAGTTCAAAACGCGTTGGTGAAGCAAAAGCTGATGACACAATTAGTTTTACAACCACAAATGCAGAAATTACCGCAACCGGAACGAATAAAACAATTACTGTTTCTGGACTTACATTAACTTTTTCCAGTATCTCAGCAGTTGATGCTGCATTTGTTCAAAACGCAAAGAATGCAACAATTGTAAGCTCTGAAGTTGCCGGAGAAATTAAATCTGTAACTATTTATGATTGTGCTACAACATCAACAAAAACTGATGGTAGTTTTAGTGTTTATGGTGGTACTAGTTCTACTGCAATAGACACAAAAATTGAAGATGTTACCGGCTTAAGCAGTACTGCATCAAATCAAACCATTGAATTTGGTTCAGGCTATTCGTTCTTTAAAGTTGTTATTGGAAGTGCTAGAGTTTTAAAACATTCAAAAATCGATGTTGTTTATGGAAGCGCATCAACTGCAACACTAGAAAGTATTTCGCTTTCAGGTTCAATGACAAAAACTTCATACACAACATCTGAAAGCTGGAGTCCAGCAGGATTTACTGTCACAGCACATTACGATGATGAATCAACAAAAGATGTCACAAACAGTGCTACCTGGACATATTCTCCAGAAGAACCAACAGTTTCAACTACTTCTGTTACTGCAACAGCAACATTCGGTGAGAAATCTGCAACTAGTAATGCTCAAACCGTTTCTGTTACAGAAGCACATTCTGGTACTGCAGATGATCCATTTACCGTTGTTGAAGCTCTCGCTAAAGCTAACGAAATCGGTGCCGTTGGTAAAACTGGACAAGGTCCTTGGGTTACTAGAGGAATTATAACTCGTGTAGTAGAAGCTCCTAAGGCAACTTACTGGAATGCAACATATTACATTTCTGATGATGGAACACAAACAAACGAACTTCAGGTTTATCGTGGTTTTTATGTAAATAATGCTAAATTTACTGAAGAAACAGCTCTTGAACTTGTTGCCGGAGCAACTGTTGTAATTACAGGAAATTTAACCGGTTCGTATGGTTGTGAATATTGTGCAAACAACTATATGCTTTCAATTACAGCACCTGAAACTGGTGATGTTGATGTGACATTTGAACCAACAACAAGTTATGAAATTGGTGCAACTGGAACATTCTCTGCTACATCTGAAACTGCTGGAGTAACATTTACCTGGTCTGTAGACAAAGCTGATGTTTTATCAGTTGATGCTACAACAGGTGCATTTGAAGCGAAATCTTTAGGTGTTGCGCGTGTTACTGTTACAGCAACAGCTGGTGATAAAGAAGGCTATGCATTTGCCGATATTACAGTTAACGCTAAAGATACAATTTCAGTTTCTGAAGCTAACGAGATTGCAGCTGCTCTTCCAAGTGGAGCAACAACATCCTACTACATTTATGTCGAAGGATTTGTGAAAGAATTTGGAACAAGCATGAAAGACACTTCTCCAAGAGCCTTTGATATTATGGATCTTAGTGGAAACAAGATTATGATTTACACAAACGTAAATCCATATGCTGCTTTCATTGAAGGATTAAAACTTGGTGATTACATCAAGGTTAAAGGTCATGTTCAAAACTATAACGGAACTTATGAAATTACTTCTCCAGAAAAAGTTTCAAGCCGTTATTCATACGTCTCATTTGCTTTTGAATTAATTTCATCAACAGATGAAGTGTGTTCAAGTTATGGAACAGATAACTATAACTACGATAATTCAAAGACTCAATTCGCTAGTGTTTGGACAACTCTTTCTGGCGCTTCTTCATTCGGTGCACTTGAACCAAGCGATGTTCAAGAACTTGTTAAAGCGCATGGCGTTGAAACTAGTTCAAATCCAGTTGAAGTCGCAATGTATCGTTATGATTTAATTACTTCTAAATATGCATTAGATAACTTCATTAACGAACGTGTTATTCCAACATATAGTTATATTCCTGAATTTGAGAATAATGTTAATTCTTCAAATTCCATTGGAATCATTGTCATTGTTGCTGTTTCTAGTATGACTCTCTTAGGTTTAACCCTAGTGATTCGTAAAAGAAAACATCTATAAATAATATTCTTTGAATATTAAAACTGACCTAGACGCGCATCTAGGTCTTTTTAATATATTTGAAATAGAATTCTATTTCATAATAGAATAAAATAATTATATCAATGAAAAAGATTTATTTACTGTAAGACGTCTGATCTACATTAAGAATATCTTTTTTCATGATTAATTTATTGTTTTAAACAATAAATAGAAAGGATAAAAGATGAATAAACTCTTTTCGAAATTAGGATCTCTTTTATTAGGGGCATCTTTAATTGTTGCTGGTGGAGTCTCTTTATCTAGTAAGGGTGTTAGCGAAGCGAAAGCTGCCGAACAACTTTATTACACTTTAGATGGCACAATCACTGGTGGTAGTTCTGGATACGCAAGTGAAAGTGATATTACTCAAGGCTCATTAAATTGGAAAGCAACTGGTAATACAACAATCAGTCCTTGGAGAATTGGTGGTAACTCATTAAATGGTGTTGAAAGACCAATTTATTCAACTACTGCAATGAATGAAACAATCACTAAAATTGATTTAACGCTCGGAACAGGTAGCGGTATTACGTTGGATTCCTTTAGTCTAATCATTGCTTCTGATGCTGCTTTTTCTAGTGTGATTGAGACTATCATAACCAAGCCAACTATTAATGCAAAAACAACATATACTCCAGGAAGTGGTAAGACTTGGGAAAATGCTTTTTACAAGTTTATTTTTACTGTTACAGTTACTGGAACTAGTAATAAATATATTCAGTTTTCAAAAGCTGAATTCTATAGAGAGGTGAGTACACCAATTGGCGAACTTAGCATTTCTAATCCAAACAAAGCAGTTATTGAAAAATCTGAAACGCCAGTCTCACTTGGATATACATTTACTCCGGCAAGTGGCGGAGCAACATCTCTTGCTTCACATGAATGGACAAGTAGCGACACTGAAGTTGCTAGTGTTAGTGGAGATACTTTATCAACATTAAAAGCTGGTCGTACTCGATTGGCTTTAACTGCTACCGATACTTTAGGTGTTGATTATTCAACATATCTTGATGTATTCATTAGCGAACCAATTGATTTTGTTGTTGGTGACAATCTTGCATTCTATGCTGCAAATGCTTCAGTTGAATTATCTGGTATTGAAGGTGGTTCAACAAAGTATGGAGCTGTTACAGCCTTTAGTGGTTCTGCAGTAGGTGCATTTGCATTAACCCTTGGAGAAGGTGCAGTTAATAGTTCTTATTCATTTGAAAATAATGGATCATATTTATTCTGGAAAAGTGGAAATAGCTTAAACACACAAGCTAATGTTGATGAAAGTGCATCATGGTATATTGTTAATTTTGGAGATTATTACGAAGTAATTAATTCACAAGATTATGCTCGTTCAATCTTTTATAACCCAGGAAGCTCAACAGTAGCTGCAAGATTTGCCACTTATAGTAGCTTTGGTTCCAGTTATGAACATTTATCAATTGCAAAATTAGAAGAAGTTCCTCTCCGCGGTTCTATTGAAATTACTGGTCCAGTAGATAAAACAATGCGTGCTGATGCAAGTGGAGATCTAACATATCAATGGACTCCAAATGAAGAAGCAACTGATGTTGTTATTTCCTCACACACTTGGACAAGTAGCAATCCTGAAGTTATTGCTGTTGATGGTGATACTTATCAAGCTGTTGGAGCTGGTAAAGCCAAATTAACACTTAATGCAACCGATAGCACAGGTCAAGAATACACTGTTGTTGGTAACGAAATCGAAGTTATCAGTGTAGTTAGTGGTGATTATATAAAGAAAATGTCTGTTGCTATTGGCGATATTGTGACATTAGTTTGTGAAGCAGATGGCACACAAATTGGTGGTATTGATTCCAACATTGGAACATATGTTTTCTACAATAGTAAACCAGCATCAGTCTTTGATTTTGTTTTAGAAGCTGGATCAGCCGATAATTCATACGCATTCAAGACAGGCGATAACAAATATTTAGCTTGGAGTAGTGATGCTAAAGTTGCCCTTGTTGATGAAGTTAATGAAAAAGCCTCATGGACAATTTCATTCAACGACATCGGTGATGCAACTATTCAATGTGTCGCTTTAGATGGTGATGCAGGTCGTCAAATTATGTGGAACCACAATAGTCCACGATTTGCAGCTTATAAAAATGGTCAAACAGCCATTCAACTTTACGGACAAGTCGTTGAACCAGTTGTTCCATATGATGCAACCAATTTTGCTCAAGATTTAATTAATTTAACTAATGAACAATGTTCAGAGTATGGAACTGATTCATATGATTACGAAACTTCTAAAGATAAATTTGCTACTCTTTGGGAAACTCTTTCCGGTGATTCTTATTATGGAAAACTAAGTGATGAAGATATCCTTCTTCTTGAACAAGCTGACGCTAAAGAAGATAGTGAAGATGTTCTTGAAGTGGCGATGTATCGCTACGATTTAATCACAGCAAAATATTCTTTAGATTCCTTTATTGGAACACGCGTTGTTCCAACATTTAGTTTTATTCATGACTATGAATCAAGTGTTAGTTCATCTAACACAATTGGAATCGTTGTGATTGTTGCTGTTTCTAGCATGACTCTATTAGGATTAACCTTAGTCATTCGTAAAAGAAAACATCAATAATTAGTTGTTTAAAAATTTAGTAAAAGAGGTCAACTAAGACGTGTTGACCTCTTTTTTAAGAACAGTATTATTTATGCAATATTTTGTTATTTAACCAAGAATTGCTGGTTATTTTTGTTATTTAATTCTTGATGGACCATCAACAATATCGACCATTAAGACCTCTCCATGAAGTCCTGTTTTCTTGTGATATTCATCTAAGACTTTTTCTCTAAAGTTAATAAAAGCGTCTTTCTTAATTAAGGCGATTGCACAGCCTCCAAAACCAGCTCCGGTCATTCTTGAACCAATCGCTCCAGCGTGGATGCTTGCTAAAACAATCGTATCTAAATAAGATCCACTAACTTCATAATCATCTTTTAAAGATTGATGAGATTCATTTAATAACTTACCTAGTGAAGGAATATCTTTCTTTTTTAAAGCATCAACAAAGTCATAGACACGTCTTTGTTCACTAATAACGTGTCGAACACGACGATAAATAATTTCATCTGAAATGAGTTCTTTAACATCACTTAAAGAATCAACACTCATTTCACATAAATTATTAATCTGGTATTTACTTTGTAAGATTTTTAATCCTTTTTGGCATTCATCAACACGTTCGTTGTATTTTGATGAAACTAGGGAACGCGGAACATTCGTTTTCAAAACAACGAAGGTGTAGTCACCTAAAGATAAAGGAATTTGTTCGTATTTAAATTGATGGCAATCAAGAAGTAGGCAGTGGTCTTTCTTGCCTAACGCAATCGCAGCTTCATCCATAATTCCGGATTTTAATCCTAGATATTCGTTTTCGACCTTTTGAGCAAGTTTTGTAATTGTCTCTAAACTTAAGTTCAGAGAAAACATATCGCTTGTTAAATAAAGGATTAAATCAAGAAGCGCTGCGCTAGAAGATAATCCGCTTCCTAAAGGAATTTCACTATCAATCATAATGTTCATTCCTTTAGGAATCTGATATCCATTTTCTTTTAGAACAAAAAAGACTCCATAGATGTAGTTTGCCCATCCATAGTTGGAGTCTTTTTTGATTCTAAATAAATCTTCTTTTTGTCCAGTTTTGGTGTTTAAAGAATAAACGTTAATCAAAGAATCATTTCTTAAAGAGACTGCCGCTTTAATATATAAAGAAATCGCGCAAGGTAAAACAAGGCCTCCATTATAATCAAGGTGTTCTCCAATGAGATTAATGCGTGCTGGCGCTTGATATAGCGCTTCGCACTTTACCCCAAAATATTTTTGAAATGATTCTTGTAGATTCATTATTTTCCTTTAACAGCAAGTTTCACGCATTCGTATGCGCCATCATAGTGACCAATTTTCTTTAGATAATCAATTTGGTCACATAAATGTGGAAGAAGTTCTTTATCCGAAATGACTCGGTCGAGCATTTCACAAACTTCTTTCTTGGTTGGACATTCAGGTGTAGCATCGCCATATTCTTGTCCATTAATGGCGCCATAAACTTCATGTCCACCAATATGGCGCATAAAGAGTTTTGGAATTGGGTAATAGGCGAGTTCACTTGGTTTAGTGATTAATAAATCACTTTCTGGCATTAAGAGGTTTGTTGAATAAACTGCTTCAAAGATATTTTTGTTATAAATACAATAAATACCTTCTAAATCTCCATGACGAATTTCTTCTTTGAATTT
>AUXO017405320.1_pt1 | contig 11713 bp, 7 predicted proteins | sample 768731 | NCBI WGS metagenome assembly AUXO01 (sample SAMN02715735, study PRJNA202380) | gut metagenome | biome: sheep rumen | host: Ovis aries | place: New Zealand: Palmerston North | reverse complement strand
TATAACTTTCTTATAATTTTTTTCACTCTTACTGTAGGATTGTTATTCAGAAAGAGAGCATTCCTTTTAGCTCTTATTTCTGTTTTATGGATCACAGCTGGAATAACAAACTTTGTTGTTCTTGGATACAGGATCACTCCTTTCTCAGCTATCGATCTTTTGATGGTATCGGATGTGTTCAGTATGCTGGACATTTATTTTAATCCATTTCAGCAGATACTATTATTTGTTGCATTAGGACTTGCTGTTGTACTTATTGTGATCGCATTCATTAAGATACCAAAGGTTAAGAAAGGAAATATACATTTTATTGCAAATGTTATTGTATGTCTTGTTTCATTCCTTGCGGTTTATGTTATGACTATCCTTGGAATCAAGACAAAGCTTATTTCAGATGCATTTGCAAATCTTCCTTCTGCATATAGTGATTATGGTTTTGTATATTGTTTTACAAATAGTATCATCGATAACGGGGTATCAAAGCCTGATAATTATAACGAGGATACAGCCAGGGAATTATATTCAAAGATTGTTGATAATGATCAGAGTATCCCTGTTACTCAAAGGCCGGATGTGATAATCATCCAGTTGGAATCTTTCTTTGATATTAACCGTACAAATGATATGCATACTGACATAGATCCTATTGCAAACTTTAATAAGTTTAAAGAGGAATATCCATCAGGTTATCTTACAGTTCCTGCTGTAGGATCCGGAACTGCAAATACTGAATTTGAGATGCTTACAGGTATGAAGTCTAAGATCTTTGGTGCAGGTGAATATCCTTATAAGACGGTGCTTACTTCTACACCGATAGAATCTCTTGCATATATATTTTCAGATTATGGTTATGCAACTCATGCGATGCATAATAATAAGGCAAAATTCTATTCGAGAGATGAGACTTATGCCAATATGGGATTCGATTCATTTACTTCCCTTGAATATATGATAGATCCAACATTTACTGAAACAGGATGGGCTAAGGATGAAGTGCTTGTTTCAGAGATAATGAAGACTCTGGATTCTACAAGAACCAAGGATTTTATCTTCTGTGTATCAGTTCAGGGACATGGAAGATATCCTAAGGATGAGCTTAAATGCGAAGAACATGTAAAATTAACACGTGATGATGGTGACCCTGAACTTACAAATCAGTTTGGTTATTTTGTAAATCAGACTTATGAGATGGATCAGGATATTGCTGAACTAAAACAGCGCCTCGATGACAGAGGTCGTCCTTATGTGCTGGTGCTTTATGGAGATCATATTCCGGCTCTTACATTCTCTGATGGAGAGATAAGCGTTGGAAATGATGATCAGACAGAATATGTGATAATTAATAATATTGGTATTACTAAAAAAGGAAATGATAAAGATCTGACAGCTTATGAATTCCCTGACAGACTTCTTTCTCTTATGAGAAAACGTAAGGGAGTTGCAGAATTAATGCATCAGAAGCTTTATCATGAAGATGATACTTCAGATTATGATTATGCTATGCAATTCCTGCAGTATGATATGCTTTATGGTGAGAAATATATCTATGATTATATTCCAGAATATAAGAGAGTAGATATGACCATGGGATTAAGTAAGTATAAGATCGTTATAAATGATGCTGTTTATAATGATCTCGGACTTACTGTAACGGGAGAAAATTTTACTCCTTATTCGGTGGTCATTATCAATGGTAAGCGTCAGACTACAGAATATATAGATAAAACTACTATCCGAGTTGTTTCATCAGACCTTAAAGGTGATGTAGAGAGCGGAACAGAAATTGTTGTTGGTCAGATTGATAAAGACGATCATGAGCTGTCTCGTACCAATAAGTTGATTTATGAAAATCACGATAAATAATTGCGCGAATCGCCCGGAATGCATTAAAATTTCGGGCGTTTTTTAATGAGTTTAAAATTATACAAAAAAAATTAGTTTTAAAGAGGTTTTTTCGTGTTGACACTGGGAAATTGGGCTGTTAACATATAACGAAAATGATTTTTATTTATTTTAGAAAATGACATAAGTATCATTTGATACTTTCATCATAAAATTTATAAAAAAGAAAGAGGAAAAAAGAATGAGCAAGATTATTGGCGAAGGAATTACATTTGACGATGTTCTCCTTGTCCCTGGTTATTCAGAAGTTCTCCCAAATCAGGTGGACTTAAGGACACACTTAACTAAGACTATTGAACTGAATATCCCACTCATGAGTGCCGGCATGGATACTGTTACAGAGCACAGAATGGCTATTGCAATGGCAAGACAGGGTGGAATCGGTGTTATTCACAAGAATATGAGTATTGAAGCTCAGGCAGAAGAAGTTGATATGGTTAAGCGTTCTGAAAATGGTGTTATCTCAGATCCATTTTCACTTACAGGCGATAAGACATTAAAAGACGCTGATGATCTTATGGCTAAGTTCCGTATCTCAGGTGTTCCAATCGTTGAAAAAGATGGAAAACTTGTAGGTATCATCACAAATCGTGATCTTAAATTCGAAACAGATTATACAAAGCTTATTAAAGACGTTATGACAAGCGACGGTCTTATAACAGCTAAAGAAGGTGTTACTCTTGAAGAGGCTAAGGAAATCCTTGGCAGAGCTCGTAAAGAGAAGCTTCCTATCGTTGATGCTAACGGAAATTTAAGAGGGCTCATTACTATTAAAGATATAGAGAAAGCTATTAAGTATCCACAGGCTGCTAAGGATTCACACGGAAGACTTCTTTGTGCTGCAGCTGTTGGTGTTACTGGCGATGTTACAGACCGTATCGATGAACTTGTTAAGTCACATGTTGACGCAGTTGTTATCGATACTGCTCATGGTCATTCAGCAAACGTTCTTAAAGTATTCAGAATGATCAAGGATAAGTATCCTGAACTTCAGGTTATTGCTGGTAATGTTGCTACTTATGAAGGAACAAAGGCTATGATCGAAGCTGGTGTTGATGCTGTTAAGATCGGTATCGGACCTGGTTCAATCTGTACAACGCGTATCGTTGCTGGTATCGGTGTTCCTCAGGTTACAGCTGTTATGAATGCTTATGAAGCAGCTCATGAAGCTGGTATTCCTGTTATTGCTGATGGTGGTATCAAGTATTCAGGAGATATCACTAAGGCTCTTGCTGCCGGTGGTAGCGTATGTATGATGGGTTCAATGTTTGCAGGTACTGATGAAGCTCCTGGTGCATTTGAATTATATCAGGGAAGAAAATATAAAGTATATCGTGGTATGGGCTCACTTGCTGCAATGGAAGCTGGTTCTAAGGACCGTTATTTCCAGGCTGGAGCAAAGAAGCTTGTTCCAGAAGGTGTTGAAGGAAGAGTTGCATATAAGGGTTCTGTAGAAGATACAGTATTCCAGCTTATCGGTGGACTCCGTTCAGGTATGGGATATTGTGGAGCTGCTACAATTGAAGAACTTCATGAGAAGGCTCAGTTTGTTAAGATCACAGCAGCTGCTCTTCGTGAAAGTCATCCACATGACATTCAGATCACAAAAGAAGCACCAAACTATTCAAGCCAGATGTAAGGAATAAAAAGAGATGAATATTAAAAGAGAAGATACAAGAAATGTTGCAATTATCGCCCATGTAGACCATGGTAAAACAACCTTAGTTGACGCGCTCCTGCGTCAGAGCGGTGTTTTCCGTGCTAATGAAGAAGTTGCAGAAAGAGTAATGGACTCAAATGATATTGAAAGAGAAAGAGGTATTACAATTCTTTCTAAGAATACAGCTGTTATGTATAATGACACAAAGATCAATATCATTGATACTCCGGGCCACGCTGATTTCGGTGGTGAAGTAGAACGAGTTCTTAAGATGGTTAACGGCGTTATCCTTGTAGTAGATGCATTTGAAGGACCAATGCCACAGACCAGATTCGTACTTCAGAAAGCTCTTTCACTTGATCTTTCAGTTGTTGTTTGTGTAAATAAGATTGATAGACCTGATGCAAGACCAGAAGCAGTAGAAGAAGAAGTTCTTGAACTTCTTATGGATCTTAATGCTTCAGATGAGCAGCTTGACTGCCCATTTGTTTATGCTTCAGCAAGAGATGGAATCTGCTCTTATACAGCAGATGAAAGAGGAACAGATATGAAGCCTCTCTTTGAGACTATCGTTAATCATATCCCTGCTCCAGAAGGAGATCCAGATGCTGGTCTTCAGGTACTTATCTCAACTATCGATTATAATGAATTTGTTGGTCGTATCGGTGTAGGTAAGATTGATAATGGTACTGTTAAGGTTAACCAGGAAGCTCTTATCGTAAATCATCACGATCCTGATAGAAAAGAAAAAGTTAAGATCACAAAGCTTTATGAATATAACGGACTTGCAAAGGTTGAGGTTAATGAAGCTACAGTTGGTTCAATTGTTGCTATTTCAGGTATTTCAGATCTTAAGATCGGTGATACAATATGCTCACCTGATATGCCTGATGCAATCCCATTCCAGAAGATTTCTGATCCTACTATCAGTATGAATTTTATTGTTAATGATTCACCTCTTGCTGGTAAAGAAGGTAAATTCATTACATCAAGACATTTAAGAGATAGATTGTATAGAGAACTTAATACAGATGTTTCACTTCGTGTTGAAGAGACGGAATCAACAGACTGCTTCAAGGTTTCAGGACGTGGTGAGCTTCATCTTTCTGTTCTTATTGAAAATATGAGACGTGAAGGATATGAATTCGCTGTATCTAAGGCAGAAGTTATTTTTAAATATGACGAGCGTGGTAAGAAGAGTGAACCTTATGAAATCGCAGTGGTAGATGTTCCAGATGAATTTGCAGGAACAGTTATCAATATGATGAGTATCCGTAAGGGAGAACTTTCAGGTATGTCACCATCAGACAGTGGTACAACAAGACTTGAATTCAGAATCCCTTCACGTGGACTTATCGGATTCCGTGGACCTTTCCTTACTGCAACAAAGGGTAACGGTGTTATCAATACTATTTTTGACGGCTATGATGATTATAAGGGTGATATGAATTACAGATCTAACGGATCTCTTATAGCATTTGAAAATGGTACTTCAATCACTTATGGTCTTTTCAACGCTCAGGAAAGAGGAACTCTTTTCATTGGAGCAGGTGTTGAAGTATATGCCGGAATGGTAGTTGGTGAGACAGGTAAGGCTGAAGATATTGAAGTAAATGTTTGTAAGACAAAACATCTTTCAAATACACGTTCTTCAGGAGCTGATGATGCTCTTAAACTTGTGCCACCTAAGGTTATGTCACTTGAACAGGCTCTTGACTTCCTTGATAATGATGAACTCCTTGAGATTACTCCAAAGAGTCTTCGTATCAGAAAGAAGATCCTTGATTCACGTATGCGTATGCGTGCTAATCGTAAGTAATAATCTTTATATATGAACTTTAAACCCTTTCTTTTCGTCCTGTTTTTTTGCTGGATTTTAAAGAAAGGGTTTCGCTATATAAATAAGCGGTTTTTGATTTATTTTTTGATTTATTTATGTGAGGTTTTTGTTTGGATAATAATGATAAGATTTATGTCATAGGACATAAGAATCCTGATACTGATTCAGTTTGTGCTGCTATTTGTTATGCATATTTAAAGAATCAGCTTGATGATAAGAACTATGTGCCATGTCGTGCTGGAGCGCTTAATCAGGAAACTGCATTTGTACTTAAAACATTTAATATTGAGCCACCTAAGCTTGTGGAAGGCATGTATACACAGGTTAAGGATGTTGAGTATAGACATATGGATGGCGTAAAGGGTGATATTTCACTTAAGAGAGCATGGGAAATCCTTTCAGAATCCGGAGCTACAACACTTCCGGCTGTTGATAATCATGGTTTCTTAACTGGAGTTATCACTTATAAAGATATTGCCATGTCTTATATGGATATTCTTGATAATACTGTACTTACAAAGGCTGCCACTAGTTACAATAATATCATTGATACTCTTGCTGGTAAGATGGTGGTGGGAGATGCCACGAAGCGTGTAAGACCGGGTAAGGTTCTTGTGGCTGCTGCAAATCCTGATCTTATGGAGAATTATATTAATAAAGACGATATTGTTATTCTCGGTAACAGATATGAATCACAGCTTTCAGCTATTCTTATGAATGCTCAGTGTATTATTGTCTGTGACGGTGCTGATGTATCGGTATCTATTACAAAGATGGCTGAGGATCATGATTGTACTGTTATCAGTTCTCCTTATGATACATATACAGTTGCCCGTCTTATAAACCAGAGTATTCCTATCAGCTTCTTCATGAAGACTGATAATCTTATAACATTTGATACAGAGGATTATATTTCTGATATAAGAGATGTACTGGCATCCAAGAGATATCAGTATTATCCTGTGCTGGATGAGACTGGTAAATATGTGGGCCTTCTTTCACAGCGTAATTACTTGAATGCAAATCCTAAAAAAGTAATTCTTGTGGATCATAACGAAAGATCACAGGCTGTAGATGGAATAGAGGAAGTAACACTTCTTGAGATAATAGATCATCATAGAATTGGTGGTATCTCAACCATGAATCCTATCTATTTTAGAAATCAGCCTCTTGGTTGTACAGCAACAATCATTTATCAGATGTTCTTAGAACAGGGTGTTGAAATACCTGAAAAGATTGCAGGACTCCTTTGTTCGGCTATCATTTCAGATTCATTACTCTTTAGATCACCTACATGCACTAAGTATGATGAAGAGGTTGCAAGAGAGCTGGCTCGTATAGCTCGTATCGATCTGGATAGTTATGGTGTTGCAATGCTTAACGCAGGAAGCAAGCTTAAAGATAAGACTGATGAAGAGATTTTTAATCAGGATTATAAGATATTTACATCAGATGATATTAAATTTGGTGTAGGTCAGATTTCTGCTTTTAATTCTTCAGTACTTTCAAATGTAAGCGACAGACTTAAAGCTTATATTAATAATGTATTTGAAGAAAAAGAAGTTGATTGTATTTTCTTTATGCTTACCAATATTCTTACAGGAGATACTAACATGCTTTATTTCGGCAAGGCTGCTGATAATATTCTTATGCATGCTTTTCCTGATGCAGAAATTGATGAAGAAAAGATCATTCTTAAAAATTGTGTTTCAAGAAAGAAGCAGGTTATACCTGCAATGGTTGCTGCTATACATGAAATGGCAACTTTATAATACAACTAAAGGAGGCTTATATGAATAATACAACCAAAGCAAAATATGAGCTTGCAGCTAAAATGCTTAAGGCGCGTATTGATGAAGCTGAAGTTATGATGATGTCTGGACTTACAGAAGAACAGATTAAGAGACTTAAGACAGAACTTGCAGATCAGATAGAGTCAAAAGAGGTTTATTTAAATCTTGCCGATAAAGACACTGACCAGTTTATGGTAAAGGCTGATTCAAAGAAGGCAGAAGAAGAGAATTAAATTAACATTATCGTTCATAAAGTGGCGATACCCAGCCAAAATATAATAAAGGACGTGAAAAAGATTCCCTCCAAAGGGCAGCTTAGCCCGCTGGAGGGAATCTTTTTTTGTCCATTATATTTTGACATCCGTTAGCCGATATTGCTCCGTTTGCCTTCTAGTAATTTGCTTTATCTAATGTGAGAGAAGCAATATACGCTTCATTTTTATCTATCACCTGCTGCATTACGCTTGGCCCTGGAGCTCCAAGGGTTATACGCTTATCAACGCAGGTCTTTAGACTTATTGCATCGTAGATATCATTTTCGAATGTAGGGTCAATTTCTTTTAATTCTTCTAATGAAAGCTGATCAATTGATTTATCTTTATCTATGCAGTAAAGTACCAGACGGCCGATGATTCCGTGGGCATCTCTGAATGGTACACCTTTTTTAACGAGATAGTCAGCTGCATCAGTGGCATTTGTAAAGCCGTTCATAGCAGAACGTTCCATAGTTTCTTTATTGAGCTTCATGGTACTGATCATTCCGCGGAAAAGCATTATGCATCCTTTTACTGTATCAATAGCATCAAAGGTAAGCTCTTTATCTTCCTGCATGTCTTTATTATAAGCAAGAGGAATACCCTTCATTGTTGTAAGCATCGAAGTTAAGGCTCCATATACACGACCGCACTTACCGCGGACTAATTCAGCAATGTCAGGATTCTTTTTCTGTGGCATTATGGAACTTCCTGTGCTATAAGCATCATCTAATTCTACAAACTGATATTCATTTGAATTCCAGATGATGATCTCCTCGGAGAATCTTGAAAGATGCATCTGTATGGTTGAAAGAGCAGAGAGGAGTTCTATTACATAGTCTCTATCTGATACAGAATCCATACTGTTAAGAGTTGGACCGTTAAAATCAAGCAGTGAAGCTGTGTATTCTCTATCTAAAGGATAGGTGGTTCCGGCCAGAGCTCCTGCACCAAGAGGACAGTAATTCATTCTGCTATATATGTCCTGCATTCTTGAAAGGTCACGCTTGAACATTTCTAAATATGCACCTACATGATGGGCAAATGTAACAGGCTGTGCTTTCTGCAAATGGGTAAATCCTGGCATGAAAGTATAAAGATTATCTTTCATTATCTTATGAAGTTCTTTGATGAGAAGTAATAATTCCTCTTCGATTTCAGATATTTCATCTCTTACATAAAGCCTCATGTCAAGAGCAACCTGATCGTTACGGCTTCTTCCGGTGTGAAGTTTCTTTCCTGCGTCACCGATTCTATCAATAAGATTTGCTTCTACAAAGCTATGAATATCTTCATACTTTGATGTGATCTCTAATTTACCTTCATTTACGTCAGAATAAATTGACTGAAGACCTTTTATGATAGATTCCATCTCATCATTTGAGATAATACTTTGCTTACCTAACATTTTTGCATGGGCTATGCTTCCCTTAATGTCCTGTTTGAAGAATTTCTGATCAAATGTAATGGAAGCATTAAAATTATAAACCAGCTGATCTGTTTCTTTGGTGAAACGTCCGCCCCAGAGTTGAGCCATATCTAACCTTACCTTTCTTATTATTTCAATTTAACACTTTAATTTACTGAATCATTTTACAACAGTTATTTGTTGCTATCAAGTTGTAAATAATGCTATTATAAAAGATGCGGTGAAAGTATTTTAGTGGAGATGAGTTTAGTATGAAAAGATTATTAGTTAAGATAGCTTATATTTTTTTCTTTCTTACTGTTATAATAGCAGTTGTTGATTTTACAACAGGTTTTAATCCTGCTTCTAATTTTTATCATCTGGGGGATGCATATGATGGATTGTCAGGACTTGCGGCAAGGTTAAATAATGATATTGCTAAGAAGACGGAAGGTTCCGTGTCTTATTATATAAAAAATATTGATGATTCAGAATTGCAGCTGATAAATTATAGTCTTAATAATATAAATGGAAGTGTAAAGTCCATTAAGATATATCCTTCATTTTTGGGCATAAGAAAAGTAGATTTTGAGATAGAAAGATCAGATAACAGTTATGTGATGGATGCTTATCTTACAGGAGCACCGATTCCTGAGGATAGAGCTGAGGCTATACATTTATATCATAAGGTGTGTGTAATTCTTGATACGTGCATAAAAGGAAACCTGACAGAATATGAGAAAGAAAAGAGACTTCATGATTATCTTGTCAAAAACTGTGTATATAGTTTTGGAAGCGAAGATGATGATAATGAATACAGAGCTTATGGCGCTTTGGTAGAAGGGCAGGCGGTATGTAATGGTTATGCAGAAGCATTTTCTTTACTTCTTTCCTGTGCTGGTATTGAAAATGAATTCGTTGTAGGAACAGCTACATCAGATGGTGAAGAAGAGAATCATGCATGGAATCATGTGCGTATAAATGGTGAATGGTATAATGTCGACAGCACCTGGGATGATCCTGTGGGTGCTAGTAATATAATAGTTCACGTTTATTTTAATGTTACAGACGATATTTTATGGAAGGATCATTATTGGGATAAAGAAGCTTATAAAAAATGCGATTCAAAAACCTGGAATTATTACAACAGGGAGGGCGTGTTCTTTACAGATTCTGATAATATGATAAAAAAGGCCACAGAGATTGCTACATTTAAAGGCAGTGGAACAATTGAACTGGGATATTCCGGTTTTTCCTTTGATCCTGAAAAGCTTCAGGAAATGTATACCAGTGAAAGGGTAACATCCCTTAGTTATATGACTCTTGGAAGTGATGACTATAATGTGCTTGTTATAGTGGTGAATTAAGAAGATATATGATTAGTTTAGAAATTACTGACGTTAAAAAGTTTATTAACAGCCTGCTTCATGATGAAGCTTTTGATGTACTTAATCTGGTAAAACTGGAATTAAGGACAATGGTGGATTTTACTATCGATGGAAGAATTAATAAGTCTTATTTTGATGATGAAAGTGAGGTTGATTGTGAGTATTCCTCATGGCATGAAATGAAGACTTACTTTTATCAGATGATCAGAGGAACTGTACTTCCTCTTAGTTTTAAGATAGTTCTTGCACTTCCGTTGGAAGAAGTAAATAAACTTGTATCAGAAAATAGTGAACTTGGGTTTAGATGTGAGGATATAAGTCTTATAACTTATAATATTCTTTATGATAGAGAGAAAATGATAGTTACTACAGGACTTGCAATGAAAACCTTTAGCCTTGATAAAGTTTTTCCTATGGAATGCGATGAATATTTAAAGAAAAGAATTGAAAAGATATTTATTTAACTTATTAGCACTCAATCTCTTTGAGTGCTAATTTTTTCTTGACTTATATTATGCATAGAACTAAAATGATTTTTGGTGTATTTCACCATTAGTTTATTATATAGAAAAGAGGAATGTAACGTGAGTCAGGCAAAAGGAAGTTTAACAATTAACAGTGAGAACATATTCCCGATTATCAAGAAATGGCTTTATTCTGATCATGATATTTTTATCAGAGAGCTTGTATCAAATGGTGTTGATGCTATTACTAAGTTAAAGAGACTTTCATCTATTGGTGAAGCTAAAATTCCTTCAGGAGAGAAATATAAGGTAACAGTATATTCAAGCGCTAAAGATAAGACACTTACATTTGTTGATAATGGAATCGGTATGACTGAAGAAGAGGTTGAGAAGTATATCAACCAGATTGCATTTTCAGGCGCTACTGATTTTATGAATAAATATAAGGATAAAGATGCAAAAGATCAGATCATCGGCCATTTTGGTTTAGGATTCTATTCAGCATTTATGGTAGCTGATAAGGTTACTATTGAAACACTTTCATATCAGGAAGGAGCGCGTCCTGTATATTGGGAATGTGACGGTGGTACAGAATATACCATGGGTGAAGGCGATAAGGATACCCGTGGAACAAAGATAACACTTGATCTTTCAGAAGATTCACTTGAGTTTGCCAACGAATATAAGGTAAAAGAAGTAATTAATAAATACTGTTCTTTCATGCCGGTTGAGATCTATTATGTTAATCAGGACGAGGAAGAAAAAAAGGCTAAAGAAAGAATAGATGAAGTAGAAGCAGAAGTTGTAAAAGACGAAGAAGATGACCTTATTGGTGATGTATCTGAAAAAAAGACAGAAGAGACAAAAGTTGAGACAAAAGAAGAAGAGAAAGTCCTTCCATTAAATGATACAAATCCTCTGTGGATGAGAACTCCTGGTGACTGCAAAGATGAGGATTATAAGGATTTCTATCAGAAGGTTTTCTATGATTTTAAGGAGCCTCT
>AUXO016588889.1_pt1 | contig 11713 bp, 10 predicted proteins | sample 768731 | NCBI WGS metagenome assembly AUXO01 (sample SAMN02715735, study PRJNA202380) | gut metagenome | biome: sheep rumen | host: Ovis aries | place: New Zealand: Palmerston North | reverse complement strand
TTATAATAGTCAAGCACCTGACCACCCTTTAGATATATCATGCTCTTATAGCCCATCATCCGAACCACTCGAGTAATAATCAGTTCGTATGGCACTAATGGCCCTGAGTATGTCAGGTGCAAGAAAGCAGAATTCTTTCGATTACCAATTGCTATCTTTGAAATAATTTTCAGCAAATCAATGACAGCAAAAGTCATGATTTCCATCTGATGTTTCCATCGCCCTTCCAACTCTGCCCTATGTCTACGTATTGGCACAATGGTAAATCCAGAGTCTTGCAAGCCTTTCATCACCCTTCGTGCCGAAGATTGGCCTCCGCTCTTGGGCAACTCATTGAGATGCCCCATGTTGGCAAAGACATATAGTATTTTATTATTCATTTATTATAGGATTTCTTTAAGCACACTTCTATACAATTTTGTATATTCAATTGCCGTAACTTTTACATCAAAATGATTCTGAACGTAATTATAAGCCTCTTCAACTTGATTAATATTCGTGCCTTTTTCTATATGGTCAACTAATGCATCTGCTAAAGCTCTTGCATCACCAGTCTTAAAACTGCGACCATAGCACCCATTGTCTATCACCTCCATCGGGCCTTCAAGGTCACACGTAATGACAGGAATCCTTGCAGCGCAGGCTTCCGCCAATGTCAAGCCAAACCCTTCACTAACACTTGGAAGTACAAAAAGGTCATAATCTCTCAATTTAGGATAGAACATCTCTCTCGTTTGACTTCCTAGAAAACGGATATAGTTCTCTAAGCCATATTGTTTCGTTAAAGCCACAAGTTCGTCTTTACTCTCTCCATCCCCTATCAAATCCAATGACAACAGGCCTCCATAATTTCTCTGATTCACTAATAAGTTAAAAGCCTCAATAAGAATTCTTTGTCCTTTCATCGGTTGTAGCCTACCTACACATACACATTTGCAGGGCCCACCTTTGGCTGGGAAAGGCAGTGCTCTCTTTAGAATGTCATCGGTGTGAATGCCGTTATATACCACGACTCCATTTGGAAATCCCTGTGTCTCAGTATAGTTTTTGACTGCTTTGGAAATACAACATAGTCTTTTGAACTTTGGATATTCCGAAGGATCGCTATGCGTATTATGAATGGTACGTATTAAAGGATAAATATGACCGATAAGCAACTTTGTTTGTCGATCTTCATGACAATGGATTATATCAGGATGGAACATTCGCAAAAAGAAGTTTAACTTGATAACAGGAAGGAAACTTCTGCTACCTGGATTTCTTCCGATTCGAATCAAACTAATACGTTTGTCAAGTTTAGATACTAAATGCTCGTCAATGATGTTGTTCACTACAACAATGACAACTTGATGGTCTTTAACTTGTTCATTGACAATGTCCACCAACATTGTCTGAATACCACCAACTTTCAATATCCAAGTCAAATGAACTATACGCATATCAATAATTGTATTATTGCGGTCTGTATGCTTTCTTCAAGCCAAGTTCAACAAGCATATTGCCAACTCCGTTTATAAGAGGACCAACAATTGGATAACGCCATCCTTTTACATCTATAACAGCCATTCCGTCTGTGTGTTGATTATATGTGTGTATTCCAAGGTCGTATCTTCCAGGGTGAGGTGATGTCATACGCCATAGTACATTAAATATGAATCTATCATCCTCCCCTTTCTGCAAATGCTGAAATGTGATGGCATGTCCATAAGTTTTGTTACATTCTTGTGACGGGCGAATAAGTCTATCCCCATCCTTGAAAACCATTCCCGCATTTCTTGCGATGTTCTCTTCAAATATCACATCCTGAGTCTTTATAAATTCACTTTTCAGACTTTCTGATTTCCAAACAGTTAGTTTCCTTCCATTCGGAGTCGGATCATAGGTAGACAGTATATAATAATAACCGTTATCATTATAGAGAGTTGCATCTGTCAAAGGCTCGTCCAAAATGGTCCTGACAGGATGTAAAACTTCCCCCTTCATGTCATACTCATACATCTTCCATTGGCTCGATTTATAGTTTTCCGGACAAACATAAACATGTTCTTCTTCCTGCCATATCATGGGGAATGACAGATGAGTTGGCAAATCAAGTGTGATTTTGCAGTCTGTTACCATCCATGTTGACCGGTCAACGATGAGCCGCGCAATTCTACCACGATGTACCTTATAGTCAAACTCTTCCACGAGCAGAGTTATCTGCTCGTCATCATAATCCAAAATGAACGGATCTGCAAACCACTTCTTACCTTTGTACTCACCATTATCTATCCAATGGATTTGTCCTGTTTTCAAATCCTCATAACCATTCTCACAAATACCCAGCAACCATGTAGACTCCTGAAGTTGGCGCTTATATTTTTTCAAATTCATTCTTATCAATCAACTAATGCGATTATAATTATTTTATAGGTCTCCACAGCTTCATCCAGAGATAATGCCAAAAGAACCGTGGTCTTTTTTGTGCCAATTGCGCTTCCCACTTCTTTTGCCCATTGACTTTTTCCTACTTTCCAATGTTTGTTATAGCGATTCCTGCAAATATCGCTTTCCAATAATCCTTTTAAACAAATGAGGATTAAAACAGATACTTAGAATCATGAAATATGTTAGAAAAATGGAATTTGAGTCAAAAGAATTATTAGTCGATGCCATAAGAAGGAAACACACAGACACGAAGAGTTTATCAAAAAGTTTATAATCTCGCAATAGATATTTTAATGTCAAATAATACAATAATACATAAACAACTAAGAAAACAAGTCCGTTTCTCAGCAAAATACCGAGCCATGGATTCTCCAAATTCATAAGACCATATTGAGCCTTGATACTTAGAGCCTCTTCAAACGTGTGACCTAATAGAAACCCCTTTACACCGTAGTCCAACAAATTCAAGGCATCAATACGGGTTTGAGAACTCGATTCATCCATAAGGCCCATATCCATCAAACGTCCACCCAATCCCAACTGAAATACAGCAAAAAAGGCACCAATTACAAATAACCACCCCCCTAATAAATAAGAACTTTTTATTGATGATTTTACATTTTCACTTAAACTGTTATATAATATATACACAATCAAAGCTAAACCATTACCGACTATACCACTTCTTGAGTTAAAACACAAAACGGCCAAAAATCCGACCCCCCAAAGAAGAAATTTGTATTTTGGCATCAATGAAGAAATGAGGATGAAAAACATAGCAGTAGAAACAATTAGAGAATTTCCCAGTGGATGCCCATATAACGCATAGCTACGATAACTGATCTCTCCTGTAGCATCCATACTGTAAAAAAATTCTCCTCTCCAACCAAATAAAGGTTCTTGCCGTAATCGTTCAAAAATAGCAAGTCCTGTCTCTATTAGATAACTGTAGAAAACAATCATCATTATTGACATCCAAAACAATTGCTTTGTATGGGAAAACGATGCTTTAGGATTTGGTACAGATGCCACAATAAGTGGAGCTCCCAATAATGTTAGTGCCATTTGTCGCGTTCCTTCACCTTTATCCGTTACCAGTTGTACTGCTGAGTATATTATGACCAAAAGGAATAAATAGATAAATCCCACATTATTTTTCCAACTTTTTAGATAATATGATATCGGAATAACACATACTATGATTATTAATGCTTGAAACAATTTCAAGTCAATGCCAATAAAACCAATTACATTCTCTCCAAAGAAAAAAGAAAGAAATATTATAATCTTGTCAATAGTCAATATCATTGTAACAATCTTTTGCAATAGGATTTTATGAAGTCAAATGACATTATACTTTTTACATTCGGGAGTAACCCCTTTTGCCCTGTTAATGGATTATCTCTAAATCGAATATATTTACGTCTTATGCATATGATTCTAGCATTTAATGTCATTACAAAAAGTCCAATTCGTCCATCAAAATAACGCAGATACTGTCTTTCATATTGAGGATAGTTTTTAAATGAAAAAGACAGTGAGGCAAAATCCCAACAACCTCCACGAATAAGCATTTTCAGCTTCTTTCTCAGAAAACGGCGCTTTGCCTTATCAGTTTCAGCATCCGCGAGAAGCTTCAACTCATAAGCTGCATGAAACATATGACCACTTGTCATAACCCCATCCTTTACAGCGCATGCAGATGTATCATTCCTTCGATATATATATACACATTCCGGTATATATGCAATTCCATTGGCTTTTATTGCTATGGTTGCAAGAAAAATCGTGTCTTCTGAGTATGCTAATCCTGAAATAAAACGAATCCGATTCTTCTTTATGATACTGGCTCGAATTAGATAGCTCCATAAAGCAGGATGATTCATGTAGTTTATTACATTATCTGATTTTAACAAGTCATAATGATGATATGGATATTCCTTATTGTTTACGATAACATTACTTCCCCCCAAAACCACATCAACTCTGTTTAATATCGCTGCATTATATAGTACTGTCAATGCATTTGGCAATAATATATCATCTGCATCAACGAATAACAGCCACTCACCTGATGCATTTTCAAGAGCATCATTTCTTGCATCGCTCACCCCACTGTTTTCTTTATGGAGCACAAATACTCGGCCATCCTTTTGATGATACCAATCACATATTTCACCAGAATTATCAATGCTACCATCATCAATCAATAGCAATTCAAAATCTTGAAATGACTGTGACAAAATCGAATCTATACACTCATGCAACCATGCTGCAGCATTATAAATTGGAATTATAATAGATACTTTCTTCATATAAATGCAGCTGTCGATTTTTTTAAATGAAAGTTAGTTTTATTCAAAGTTTCTTCATCTTTTCATATACCTTTCCCGCTATCTCAACAGTCCAATATAATAACAATATCATATAATCTAAATGATGGCATAGACAGAACAGATTGAATCGATTTTGTATGCCGTTAACATTAACCCAATCTTTAGGGACCGTAATAAAATCACGAAGAGTCTCAATATAAAGTTTACATCTATTTTGCTTATATTCTCTCTTAATTTCCCTAAAAAGTGCATCCCATGGGAAAAGCATCTTAAAGAATAATTTCATCTCCGCATCAGGGAAATGTCGTTGGTAAAGATTGAAACAATTTATATCCCTATAATCAGAACATAGATTCTTTATTTTTTCAAATTTTGGAATAACATATTCATCCTTCAACAAATTGCAGCCAAAGATTTCTATTATCTTCAGTATTCGATTATTCCAACAATCAAACAAATAGGACACTTCATCCCAAGTAAGTTCGTATTTATCTCCTCCTCCCCATATTCCATCATATTTATAATTTTGCCCCTCTACAAATTCTACCGAACAACAACAACAAAGATAGTCATATACAAACATAGTATCTTCATTAAGTTTCAACTTAATGTCAAATCGCAATCCATTGTTATTTATTATGGACTTTTTGTACATCTTACACCATGGTGCTTGTAGTGCCTTACTTTGCAACAACTCATGCATATCCATGGAGAGCTCTTTCCTAGAAAGAAGATGTGAAGATGGATTATATGCTACATCATTGACAGTAGAGCTAAAGCCACAGATGACTAAATCTGCAGAACGACTCAAAAAGCATTCTAAAAAAACTGGCTCAATATAGTCATCTGCATCAACAAAGGAAATCCATTCCCCTCTTGCCGCCTCAAGACCATTGTTCCTTGCCGAACTTACTCCTCCATTCTCTTTGTGTATTACCCTAAACCTTCCATCTTTTCTTGCATATTCGTCACACAGAAAGCCACTACCATCCATACTCCCATCATCCACTAGAATACACTCCCAATTGGTAAAGGTTTGAACATGGATAGAGTCTATACATCGGCACAAAGACTTCTCCGCATTGTAGATAGGAACGATGATCGAAAATTTTGGCATAAGTACTAAATGATTATTACGATTATGATTTGCTCAACAAATCCAAAGAATCGTTCTTATACATCTCACATTGAATTATGAAATTAGCATGAGTCGTGTAAAGCCAGATAGTTTTTTTCAAAAGACATTGAAACAATTGTCCAAATCTCTTTGGCGCAATAGAAACGATATATTCAGATTTCTGGAAGGGGGACATTCGAGCTTTCCCAAAATAGTGAGCATAAATTAGAATCATACATTCGTTTATTGGGAATGAACTTCATTATACCTAGCCATATTAACATGATTTTTATTTTCTTAGTGACACCTTTATTACTTTTATATGTTTTGGAGATTCCAGACCATGCACTCATTTTTTTATACTTATCAAATACAGATGAAAAAGGATGAGAACATTCCCAATGCCAAGGTTTTAAATCCCCAGAAAAATGTATGATGGCTGTTCTCATTATAGCAGATTCTATCTGATTCCATCTCGTTTCTCTTAGCAACAATTCATTTTTCTCCACTAGGAAATGTTCTTGTAAATTGTATTCAATTGGTAAAAATATCAAAGCGCCATCCAGTATAACATTCAAGGCATCTTGGTCAGGATATACACACTTTTCTGGAAATTCTTTTAAATATTCCATGCATCTACGGGCTACATTTTGTTTACGCCATTCATGCAGGTTCATCAGTAACACCCCAGAATTAAAATAATCGCCATGGACAGAAACTCTGTTTATTTGTCTAATATCATCACATGCTGAATCAATAACGACCCCACATAGATAATTTGAAATATCAGTATCATAGAGTGACTGTAGACCTTTAATAATTATTGTATCAACATCTAAATACAACAACTTATCACAGTCTGTAAGTAAATCAGGAAATAGGAAACGATAATAAATTGATTTCTGAAACTGTTCTGTAACGGGATAAGTATCAAAAATAGAATCGTTAATTTCAATAATTCGAAGTTTTTGCCCATAGCGATCTGCTGTTTCTTTCATTTTTTTCTTTGTCTTTAACGACAAATAATTTGTTAAAATCGTTATAGCAATTTCAACGTCTTTGTTGTTTTCAAATATCGATGTCAGACATACGCCACATGGCATAGAGTATCTTTCATCCGTACAGAGTCCTATATGTATATTCGCCATCTCTTCCCTAATTATATTCTTCTTCTCCCAAAATTGCATTTATTATATTTTCACAAGCAGTCTTCCCATTTGGTGGCAACAGTGCCTTCTTGAAGAATTCAATTCGTTTTCCTTTCAAAATATCATTCCCATTTATAATATTTTTTATGAACTGCTCAATATCAGCATGATTTCTTGCATGATAATGCAAATTATAAGACTCTTTTGCGAACTCATTTAGATTGTCTGTATGATGTTCATCGCGTACAAGATAAAGAACAGGATTCTTTGTATATAAATACTCTTGAGTAAATGTACTACAATCATGAATCATTGCATCTGAGAATTTGAAAAGCTCAATATATTTTCCATTTTCAAATTGAGAATTTTCCATTTCCGCCCACTTTTTATAATATGTATCCGTTCTCTTTGCACCCCATACTGCATATAGTTTATCCTTGAGTGATGGATGCGGTTTGAACGCCCAATACGTCTCACTTTCATATCTCTTTGCCAGAGACAAGATGAAATCAGCGTTTTCAAGAAAGGTTGAATAAGAAATCCCCGATGCATTATTGTCTCCAATTGTATGATGAGGTGCATAAATTATACGCTTTCGCCGCTTTGTATCCAACCAAACATCATTCAAGCAATCCTTTGAGATTAACAATTCATCCATCATAGGAACACCTGTAATAACAACACTTTCTCTGTTTTTTTGCAGATGCTCCTTAGAAGCTTTTGCACACATACTATTTTCATGATAATGTTGCCAACAATTTTGATGTATATACAAATTATAAGTCCATGGTTCCATAACATTATGGAACCCATAAGGAACGTATGCCAACAATGTAAATCGGTTTTTTAATGGAGAATGAAGAAAAGGATAGCTACCTTCATATGGTTTCTGAAAGAAAAGAATATCAGGATGTAACTGAGTAATTATTGTCTTTGACAAATCCAATTCGAAATAAGTATATTGCTTCAAATTAAGATATTCTAATAGTTTTTCATATGCAGATGGAATGTCAATAGATCGCGTAACAGCCAATAATGGTTTAAAACGAGAATGATTCCTCATCATTTGATATAAAGGCTCCGTTTTCCATGCTGCAACTTCCGTCAAAACAAAAACCACCCTTATTTCCTTCTTTTGTCTAACATAGAATATCATCAAGGATTTCAATATCTTTTTGACTCTCCCTTTTACTTGCTTTATTACGTTTAACATTTTCTCCTTATAGGAATTATCGATAATAATAATGACATCATTTCTTTCATATATTCATTTTTTCGCAACATTATCCAATAAAGAACTGGAGCTGTTATACATCCAAAACCAATTATGATTATGTTGGAAACATCTAAACGCGAAAATATGTATGTTGGAATACAAGCAATTATCCCAATAAAGAAGAAGCCAATGAAATCTTTAATTTGAGCAAAATAGCCTATATGAAACAATTTTCCCGTGTAATAAGTATTTATGATAATTGCAATTTGAGTATATACAATCTTTGAAACGCAAATTCCAATGACCCCAAATGGAATAGCCATAAACAGAACGGATATAGATATTATCTTTTTTATTATTTCTAGACGCAAAAACAAATCTGAACGTCCCTTTACTTGTAGTAAATTAAGATTAATTCCATTAATGTGTGAAAACATTGTCGCAAAACAATAAATCTGAAGATATATGATGGAATCTGCCCATTTTTCGCCTAACAAAAGCAAAATGAGTGGCTTGCCTATAGCTGCGAGCAAGGTACATCCAAAGAATATACACATGCAAGTTATACTAATATTTTTACGATATACCTTAACAAGATGCTCGTTATCGTCTTGAATTTTTGCCATCACAGGAAAAGTTACTTTTTGTAATACTCCATTTACAGTTGTACTTGGGAAACTTGCAAAGTGAGTACCGCGATTATAATAGCCCAAATCTTGAGCTGAGAAAAATTTTCCTATAACCAACGGATTCAGATTAATGTATATAGTATTTAGCAAACCTGCTGCAAGTAATTTACTACCAAACCCAAACAACTCCCGAAAAGACTGTCGTGAGAATATCCATAAAGGGCGCCATTTGCTATAACTCCACAAGGAAACAACGTTTACAAAGGTTGCTATCAAGTTTTGTGCGACCAAAGCCCATATTCCCATCCCACAATATGCCATGATGACTCCTGACACACCAGATACCAAAGTGGCTAAGAGATTGATTTTTGCTAATCCTTTAAAGTCTATAGCTATAGTTAGTCTTGTCGTTTGGATGGCACACAAGGAATTTAATATCAAGGATATTGACTGGACTCTAAGTACTTGACTCAAAATCGGCATTTCATAAAACCGACCGATCAATGGTGCAATGACAAAGAGAATGAGATAGCAGACAATAGAAATTCCGATGTTGAAATAGAATACAGTAGAAAAGTCTTCATCCGTTCTATTATTCTTCCTAATAAGCGCATTAGCAAAACCACTGTCAATGAATGTATTGGAAATTGCAATAAAAACGCCCAGCATTGCAATCGCTCCAAAATCTTCAGGTTTCAAAAGTCGTGCCATTAGCAATCCAAGCAAGAATTGTATTCCCTGCACGGAAAAGCGTTCAATGGCATTCCATTTCACGCCAGATATAGTCTCTTGTTTTATAGATGGCATATTATCATTTATGGCAAGATTATATCAAACTATGTATAGATTAACTCAAGTGTAAATAGAATTACTGGCTTATCATTTACGTACAAAACTGTTTGGGTATATGCAGGCCCACACCTCAAACAGTAATTTATACGATATTCATAGCTGTATAGTTTAATTACTTTTCTTCCATAAAATGGACACATTTCTCATAAAGATCCTTTGCATATAATCTCCAATTATCCTTATTCGTAAAAGACGTATTTACATCGATTTTCTCGAAACCATTTAACACGACATCATCTGTATCTATCCCAAAGGTTTTAACAGTCATCTTTCTAAAAAAGTCCACTATTCCATCAAATCTGCCAGGTGTGTTAAAATCTATTTTTGGGGATTCCATACGCTCTGAAGTCATAAAAATAACAGGCGTCTCAAAAGACAGACTCGGAAGTGCCGCATGAATTCTACTAGTTACTACTAACTGGGCTGACATATATTTTTTCAAAAAGTCCTCTGCCATTTGTAACCAATCTTCTGTAGATAACGGATGATTCCCATCTACAGGGATTTCATGCATCATATAAGTAGCATTCAGTAAAACATCATCTGTGAATCTTGTTCGATATGTAATATAAAACAAACTTGCTTTATATAATCTCTTTAGAAATCCTTTCATACCATTAGGTGTTGTCTCAACCCCCCAATGTTTACCATAGTATTTAAAGAAATCATTCTTAGACAATTTCAAAATCTTAACCATATTAACGATGGAATGACAAGCCAACCATAACAATCGTCTAAACCCCATCTCCTCTTTAGATAATATTGGGAAAATTGGATCCACGAAATACACACCTTTACGTTCCCCCTCAAAATGATACTTTTTTCCTAAGGTCAAAGTCAGACATCCTGAAAAGTAACTTTCTATCCCCTGTTCCTTCAAGTAATTCAAAGTTCCATAATCTCTACATCCAATAGGGGCATATTTTATTAAATAGTTCTTCTTTACCAACACTTGTTTGATAACCAATGGTGACAAATGAATAGACACAAACAATGGAATGATGTCATCAGAAGGTGGCCATTTTTCCGGATTCCACAAATACCATCCATTCATTATAGCTTTTACCTTCTGTCCATTCTGGCTATGGAAATCAGATAATTCTTCCCTGTCAATATACCCATCTACTTTTTGATAATATTGACGGGCTGCTAAAGACTGAATATAGTCTCCAATATTTTTAAGTTCTCCAAATGATCTTGAAACAATTAAATAATAATCCATAATAATCGTAAATTTAGTAAATCAAATTATTTTCAATATTTTTATCAACTTCGTTATTTCTCTAATAGAGAACCTTTATCGCATTAGTTGTAAAGTCTAATCTCATACGACTCTTCCTGACTTGATATCAATCCGTCTCGAAATGAAACATTTGGTTTCCATTAATGATCCTCCTGATAAAGAACCGCCCATTCCTTTGGATTAGTTGCTCGGAACCAGAAGATTGGGCAGTTCGCTTATCAGGTTGGTATACAACTGTTGATAACTGTAAAGTAAGCATCCAACCCCTTTTTACCCATAACCCTTAGACCCAGCATGTGCTGGGCTTCTGAGTATTTCAAGAAAAATCGGGGTCTTTCTGTTTTTAATTGTATTTAACCTAACACTTTCTAGGCGATGAGTTCATAATCAGCTCTGCCCATGTAAAGTTGTTATTCCCACTCAATTCCACAACTCGTTCAGTTTATCCTTCCATCCGGGGAAGGGAGGATTGTGGGACAATTCGTCGCATATATCTATCATCGTATTGACAAAATCCCTGTTGATGTCAAGCATTTCCTTGGTGATGGACAGCAGAGGGATGATACCTACCATCGGTACCAGCCAACAAACAAAATAGTCACTCTCACCCGTCTTCCTGACAAGCGAGATGCCATCAAGAGAGACACGGGGACAGGTTCCTGTTTCATCACATGCGATATATCATGCTTTTTCCTATTCCCGTCAGTCTCTCCAACTGGCGCAGAGAAGCCCTTCTGCCCTTCAG
>AUXO011947366.1_pt1 | contig 11713 bp, 21 predicted proteins | sample 768731 | NCBI WGS metagenome assembly AUXO01 (sample SAMN02715735, study PRJNA202380) | gut metagenome | biome: sheep rumen | host: Ovis aries | place: New Zealand: Palmerston North | reverse complement strand
AAATGAAAGAAGCTTTAATAGAATTTTTTATCAACTCACAAATGCCATATTGGCAAGCTTTTATGTGGATACTTGTTGGTATTCTTCTTGGTTTTGTAGTTGGAATACTTGACGACAAATCAACTAGGGATGTCCGCAAGAAAGCAAGAACTAAGAGAAGGGCTAAAAAGTACGAAATTGAAAGACTTGCAGAGAGAGCTTGCAACGAGATGAACGATAGCTCAAAATTATATAGCAAAGCTTTTAATGTACTTTGGGGTACCTACGGTAACGTTCGAGTATTTATAAATGCAAAGGTTAAAGTTAAAAAAGATGTCGCTATTGTACATTTTTGGTTAGCGGCAAGCGACGGTACGAAAACAAGATGGGCTCCTGAATTAGATTATATTGTTGATAATGACCTCTTTGAAGACGTACTGTATTTGTCATCATCTATTAAAGATGATTTCATATACGATATGAAGAGACATTACTGCGAGAAATTAAGAAGGTATCTATAATATGAACAAGACAGTTGAAAACAGATTATTTAACGGTATTGAACGGCATCACGTAATTGAATTACTTGAATGGATGAAAACTCATCCAGGAAAAGATCCGCACGATGAGTTTGATTTCAGCTGTGTCGATAAGAAAAGATTTCTCGATATTGCTGGAAAAGAGGGTAACCACAAATTGAGAAAGAGATTAGAAAAGCTTATTTGGAGGAAGAAATGAGTTTCTTCACTTGTGATCCGAATTTCAAATTCGTCTCTCTTTATGAACATAAGGATACTACAGAGCTCCTTAGTGACAACCTTAGCCAGAATGTAAACTATTTTCCAATTTATAATCACAAAAAAGTTACACTCAAAAATTGTGACGAAGGTGATGAGGTAGTTACACCTTGGCCAACGGGTTACGTATTTGACGAAGCTACGCCGAGAGAGTGGGTAGAGTTGTTAGCAGACTTAACGAGAGATCCTGATTACATCGTTTTAGGTCGTACTTCAGATGTAAATGGTGATTTTGCAGATAGGTATGAACACTGGGAAGATAGATTAAATCTCATTTACAAGGTTGATACAACGGGCTATCCGGGTTCAATATACTGTACAAAAAAACATCTCGAGCGAAACTTTCGTTATGGATTTTATCCAAATTATGCAACACTAATGGGTCCGCTTCCACGTTGTATTATTTGGAAATGTTTTAAGGTGAGGTAGTTATGACCGAAATCGAAATCGCAACAGCTGAACAAAACCTTTGGAAAAGCAAAACCGATATGGATGCCTATATCATGTCTGATTTTACAAATCTACATGATTGTCGAAGAGCTGTAGGTATGACTCTTCGTAAGCTGGAGAGTGAAGGTAAAATAAAACCATATTCTTCAAAAGAGGCTTTTAAGTTTAGTGATCAGGTTGCGAGTTTGACTTGGGACTATACAGCTGGAAATAAACCACCTGCGAGAGCAATGGACTTGAGAAGGGCTGCTTGTTATTTTGCTACACTGGCGGATGCTTTCGCGATTATCGAAAAGAATAGGGATAAGACAGATGAATGAGGTTGTAAAGGATGAAAAAGTCATAAAACAACTTGGTTGGAATTGGAGTGATAATCAAAAAAGATTAGTTAAGAAAAACATCGAACCAATTGTTTATGATGGTATACAGATGTATACGGACGGAATAATCACTACAGATAATCTTGCGATTCTTGCTGCAACAAAACATTATGAGATTTGTCCAGGTGGTTATGACCAGGATCTCAGTAGGTTCAAAAAGGAGATTGTTCAGAGAGTGTTTGTTTTACACTCCGATATCGCTTTTGTTGGATCGGATGGAGAAATTCATTTGGTGGAAGAAAACCTTAAACCAGACTATAACGAATGGAATTGGTAGAGTATGAAGAAGAAATCTAAAAAATATTATGAAAAGCTCTCTTTAGATGAGGCAGAAAAACAAATTCGCGAACTCGTTCGAGCATACTTAACCACTAAAGATGCTTTTGAGGGATTACGCGATGAAAGAGATAGGCGTTGGCCGACAGCTTCGTATTTTGATCCTCCAAAGGATAAGGAATATGTCGAACTACAAAAAACTTTGGATGCAGAAATTAGAAGAAACTCTGACATATATCACGAGCTTTTTGAATTGGTAAGAACTATTCCGATACCGAAGAGTAAAAGAACTTGTAATAATTGTGCTTTTCTACTTTGTAGAAAACACTTAGATTGTGAGAAAAGATGTATTTCAAATAAAGTCTACTGTAACGAATATCGGCAACCAAACTTAGAGGAAGGATTCGTCTATATAAAACCTTACTTCATGACTGCAAAGGAGCAGGCAATCGAAGCTGCAAAAACTTTTGAAGATCATGTTAATGATATGGTGAAGCAGGAGCTTGCTACTTATGAGAAAACTTTAAAGCAGTTGGATGAGCATTTGGCAAAAGTTGAGGTCGAGGAAACTACAATTGTACCAAAAGATATTCTTGACAAGTTTGAAAGAGAAGAAAAACAGATTAAGAAAGGTATGAAAGCTTGGAGTGCTTGTTACGACCGTAAGCGAGTAAAGAAAGGTCTTTTTAAGGGTGCTTACGTTTGGTCGCCAAATAAAAAGAAGTTTAAGAGGCTTGCTGAGAGGAATGCGAAAGCAAAAAAGAAAACGATGTGTCCAATGCGAGCATTCGCGGCTAGTGTCGGTTTAACAAAAGTTGACGATAGTGAATAATTTTGAAGCTCCTTGAATAAGGAGCTTTTTATTTGAAAAAAGTTCTTAGGTACAACCTATATTATTTTAGGAAAAGAGAGGTAAAACATGGCTCACAATTTTAATAAGATTTATGCACCCTTTGGAAGATTAAATCCGAAAGATAAACTTTGTTCAACTGAAAAACCGAACCGCTCATGGGTTCCACTTTTCTATACATCAAACATGAAGATGCTTGCTTCGGAGAAATTGGACGGAACATCCATCGGAATTGCTTGGGATGGAGAGAGGATTTCGTTTGTTGGACATACAGAGGGTAAACCGGTTGCAAAAGAGTTGATACCATATTTGGAAGAAAACTTTGGTACAAAACAATTTGAATCTGTAATTGAATCCGTTTTTGGAGAAACTGTTGTAACCCTTTATGGTGAAATGTTACACAAAAACGTCGGCTCTCATCAGTACGGTTTTCCGGAGGGAAAGTTTATTGGTTATGATATTTGCAATGCCGAAGGAAAATACTACAATCGCACAGCTGTAAAGGGTATTCTGGAGTCGCTTGGTATTGAGTATCCTCACGAAGAGTTGATGACAATTAAGGAAGCTATAGACTTTGTTTCTACAAGACAAAAGTCTTGGCTTGACGCAAACGAGCCGCTTGAAGGCCTTGTTTTGAGACCTCAAGTTGAATTGTATCTTAACAATAACGAAAGAGTTATTTGTAAAGTGAAGACTTGCGATTTTTGTAAGGATTAAGGAGATGAACAATTTCGAAAAGGAAATAAAGGACATTCAAACCTTAAACATAGAAGAGGTTCAAGAGTTGAGAGATTATTATCTTAAAACTGCGACTCTCTTCTCAAGCAGGTCGAAAACAGGAACAGCACACATCTATTATGCTTTAGCAAGAGAGTGCTTGAAACATAAAAAGGAATTAGAAAAGGAAGCTTACGAAAAAGCTTAGGTGAGGAAAGGTAATGGCAACGATACTTAACTATTCGGCAGATTATTTTGAATTTAAGTGGAATGGTATTCACTTCACTTTTTATGTAAAGCCTGATATTTTTGTAAGGCCACATGCAGAGATTTGGGATGTGGTTCGAAACATTCGAGTTGACTTCGACACTACAACTATTTTTGGTCACTCAAAACATAAATCAATTTCAATTTTCTACAACGCAAATTCAAACAAATCTCTTGAAGAGAGACTTAAGGAAAAGGTTGAACCTTTCCTTTACAGAGCGAACGCCTATTGGAAAGCTTGCGACGGTTGGAAGCCTTGGAACGAGCTCTGCGATAGAGAAAGAAAAAGGTTTGTAAGAAAACACAACCTGTATCAGAATCCGTTTGAAATGGAAATTGAAAACAAACTACTCGAAGGTGATCGTGTTAACGGAATTAAGGTAAAAAAGGTTATCAACTTCATCGATAAGAGTTGTCTCAATTCAAACGAAAAGTCGTATATTCCATTTTCAATTGAATGGACAATGACTTATAATTTGGACGGTCACTATAACTGGAGAGGTGTTTCGGGTTACATTCCTGATATCTCAAAAACAAGTTTACTCGATTTGCGCTCATACGAAAACGGTTACGAGAGTGCTCACGGTCAGATGACTATTGAAAACATCAAAGCTACGGCCGAGTATCTTGAAGGTTATTCAATTCTCAAAACAGTTTTTGATGATGCTACAAAATATATTCCTGCTTTTGACATAGAGGATCTTGAAACAATCTTTACAAGTTGTAATGGTTCTTTCTGGGAAAAATTAGCAGACGTGAACAAGTATGCTTTTAACGTTGAGTCTTATGAAAGAAGTGATAAGTCGATTTCATTCAAGATTGAGTTTGGAAACGGTTCGCGTATTACTCTTGCGCTTGATACGGAGGCATACGATACTTATGATGATTGTACACTTACAATATATGCCTATTGTTTACCCGGAGGTGCTTATCGCACTTGGAAGGATTCAAGAGCTTATGAAAATCTCGAAACCTACGGTTTGGTATCACCGTCAAAAGTTAAACGAGCAATTGACTGGTTGCTGAAAGAGTTTAATGATCCTGAAAACATTCCAGATCACTTGACCGAGGATATTTCTGAAGTATTCTTTAAAAAGTTCGAGAAAGAGATGCCTGCTATGTTTAGAAAGAAAATTAAAAACAATGATAAAGTAGAACTTGCTATTAATCTTAAGGTTGTTCCGAGTGTTGAAAAAATTCACATAAATGTTAACCTCAAAAAAGAGGAAAACAGAACACTTCGAGATCTTATTTGCGAATACAACAAATATATTAATTGTGACCTTGAAGAGGCCGAACGTATTTGGCATTACATTGAAGAGGTCTTGAAAGGTTACAATGCTCAGGAATTACAGTGTGTTTTAGATTGGACGGGACTTGACGATATACCAGCTAATGCACAGATTCGTAATAAGCTTTGGGAGTGTTGCGAAGTTCTTAAAAAAGATGTTGATCGTCGTCATAATGATGATACGTATTTTGAAACTTTGAAAGTTTGTAAAGGTTCTTATGAAAGATTCCAAAAGAAAGGAATGAAAGCTGAAGCAGATGTTGTTTGGGCGGCTGCAAAAGCAAATGTTGATCACCTTTCTAGGGCAGCAATGGGAATGGTCTATAAATGGATTATGGATGAACCAATAAACAATCATGATTTCAGACTTCGTCTTTCATCTTATCTTACAAATTGTATGCAGAAATACGACGATCGTCCTGAGAACACGGAACTTTATAAGAAGCTTGATTATAATATGAATATGTGGCTCAATAATGAATCGCTAAGGTCGACCTGCATCTCTAATATTGAAAACTTGATTTTACAGTCAAACAATTCCGGAAAGACAAGGAAGATTGTTTCAACCTGGATGAGTAAACTTGATGTAAATGGTCGATTCTATAAAGAGGTTCAGAATGTTTACGATATCGTTACTTATATTGGAGGTAGAGAATCTGGTATCGTTAGGAGTGATGAGCTCATGAAACAGTGTCACAAGATAGCGGAACATTTCAAAAAGCAACTTGACGAACATTATACCTATTCAATTTGGGAATATGCACACGATCAAATGACTAGAGACCTCGACCAGCTTATAAGAGATATTTGTAATCCAGTTGAGCTTGCGTCTACGTTTGCATACTATAAAGGCTTGGTCAAAGATCTTGAAAAAGGTACGGAAAAGGAGTTGCATGCGAAGAACGATAATCGACCTCCTCTAACGGATGATTGGATCAGGAGTAACTTTAACGAAATAGAGAATCGTTTGAAAGCAATGGAAGGACAAGTAAGAGGCGTAAACAAATCTTGTTCTAAAATGCACGAAAGTTTTAACAAGTTGGTAAAGGAGATGAACGACCTTTATCACGGTAAGGATAATGAACTTAAACTCATTCAGGATTGTCTTGAAAGGGTCGAAAGAAAACTTTGGCCAAAAGAGTATGAAGCAATGAATAAAAATCCTTTTGCACATTGGGTATTGAAGACTACAATGAAACGTCCAGTATCCGGATGGGATTGTAATAAATGTAAAGAGGATGGCATGAACGGAGGTAATTGTGAATGTTGCTTCAATTGTGTCGAAGGTTCAGAATTTAAACCAATTGACGAGGTAGAATAAATGGACTTTAGTGAAAAGCTAAAAGAAGAGGGAATTGACCTAAACGATAAAGAGAAGGTACATCTCTTGCAAAGGTTCTATCAAACAGGTTTTGATGCAGGTATGCACGGTGTTCATAAAAACATTGAATACAACGAAATGCTTGCAGACACAATGCTAAGGCTGGTAGATTTCTTCAAGATGATTTATGATCCAATTCACTTATCCCAGTTGAAGGATATTTTGAAGCATTTAGATGACTATAAAAAGGAAAGAGGTTATTTCTAATGGAAAACAAGAAGATTTCAGTTTCAATAAAGGGCGGTTGGTTACTTACAATTATTTTCACAGTACTGGCTGTTTTTATAAATCTACAAATGTTAGGACCTTTTAAACCAAATTGGGTTTATGAAGCTCTTAGGATAATTAACTTTAGTACAGGAAAGTTAATTGGTGTTTGGGATACGATTTGGTGTATCTTGTTTTGTTGGTTTGTTGGCCCACTTTGTATTGCTCTTTGTGTATGTTTTATCGCATTGATTATTTGGTTGCTTTTTGCATTTATTGTTTATGTTTTAGGAAAGTAATATGACTAAGATTTTAAGAAAAAGAATTCAGAACATTCGTGAGATTCTAAACGCTGTTGAAAACGGTGAAGATATCATGTATTGGGAAGATCACGGAGACGGTGGTTTTTGGAGGTCTTTAAGCTCTTGGTGTAAGCTAGATGAATGTAATTGGCTCTTTGAAGAATTCCTTGAACATTATAAACTTGCAGCAAACCACGAAAAGTCTTACGTAAAGGGTTGCTTTAAAAATCAGTTTGGTGACGACTATAAAATCGTACATACGTTTAACCATAACAAGTATTTTGATATTGCTGATAGTCATGGACATTGTAGATTTTACGAATTAACAAACGGTAGTTTTGTTTCGCGAGATGAGGAATTTCTTGATTTGCTTAATGAGCAAAAACTTATTGGCGAAGATTGGAGGGATGAATGAATCAAGTAGAGGCTGGTATTCTTGAAAACAAAATTCTCGGAGAGGATTACGCAAAAATCTATGCAGTCTTAATGGCTCGCGGATGGGTACTAGCTCACGATACTATTAAGGTTATTGCAACAGACTTCGGTGGAAATAAAGAACTCTATCCTAAAGTAGACAAGATTTACAACGAGTTTTGGGAAATTCATAAGGACAAAAATCTCAAAAATGTAAAAGTAAAAACTGCAAAGCTGATTTCTAAATGGATGGAAATGATTGTTGCCGTTACAGACGCAAGCGGTAAAGTTCATCCTACAAACGGAACTTGGTGGTCTTATATGGAAGATGGTCACTACGTTGAAGGTGAAATGGAGCGTTTGTATAGAAAGGTCTACAACAAAATGTACGCAATTTCCTTTACCGACAGCCTTTTTAGTGATCTAGCTGAAGAAGCCATGGACTGGATTACGGATAAAGATCTCTATAATAAAATTCAGGATCTACATCAGAAGTACGTAGATACGGTAAATTCAGACCTCTATACATTTCAGGAGGTAACTAGGTACGCTTATTACGTGCTCAAGCTTACTGAAATAATTTTTGAAACTATTGAGTCTCAGGTCGATGAGGAGTTTAAACCATGTCAGGTGGAAGTTTAAACTATTGGAACGCAAACGATCCAATTGAAGAAATTAAAAAACGTCTCATGTTTGCAAAAGGACGATATTCTCCTGAAACTATTCAAGTAATGCAAGACGCTATCAAGGTAATGCGCAAAGCTGAAATATATTCTCATCGGCTTGAGTGGATGTTCAGCGGAGACGATAGTGAGGAGTCTTTGCACGAGCGTTTAGCTGAAGACTTACAAGAACTCTCAAACGAAAAAGATATTCCGATTTTCTCTCGTCATTGTAAATATTGTGAAAACTTTAAAGAGGGTGTAGATAATCCAAAAGGTTCTTGTTATTATGATAGAGATTACTGGTATTACAAAATTGATCATCCGAATGAAAAGCCAATGTACGAGAAGTTCAAAGACGATGCTACAGACTGTTATGATTTCGAACCCTCCTATGAAGCTATTTATGAAATAGAGCATCCAAAAGGAGGAGATGATGAACACGCCGATTGAGGAATTAGCTGAAAAGATAAACTACTGTATTGAAAATCATATTGATCTTTCAAAAGTATCTTTAAGGTTAAAAATAAACGAAGTTGAGGGAGAAATCTCTATTCCAAGGCCTGAAGTTGATTTTATTTGGATTAGAGACAAACCTGGTAAAAAACCAAAATATTCAGGTCTCGAGCTTGTTTTTTCATCTAAGAAAGGAGAATAGTATGTTGCAGGAACCACACAAAACAATTACGCTTTCAGAGTTTTACGATTTTCTAAAAGAAAATCAAAAAGTTGGTATGCGTCAGTGGGTAAAACTCTACACAGTTGTAAATGGAAACTCTCATGACCGCTTGATAGATGGTCGAGTTTACTTTTACGAATTGAAAGGTTATATGAACCTGGATGAGTTGAAAGATTTACTTGTAATAGGTTGGTATTACGAAGAGGACGGTACGCTTTGTATAAGGATTGAAAGTTAGGGGAGCGGAGGAATTTTCTATGAGTAGATATAGTGAAGGGTCACTTAAGGTAAAAATCGAACAGGATCTGATGGACTTTTTGGAAGAACACGGACTTAAAAACGCTCGAGTAGAAAGTTACAACGATGTAAGTAATTTTGTAGATCACATCTACGACTTAGCATTAAACTCCGATGTTGCGGACTCAGATGAAGTAAACACTCTCGAAGATCAGGTGGATGAGCTTGAAAATGATTTAGAATACACAAGATCTGCTTACGACAGTTTAAAGGATGAAGCTGTATCAGAGATAAATAGAATTGGTAAACGCGTAGCCGAGATTCTCGAAAACAAAGTCAAGCTTGAAGATATCCCCAATGTTCTAGAAAACTTAAAAAAGGATATCGCTAAAAGCAAAGCCTATATCGATGACCAGTTTATAGATTAAAAATATTTTTCAGGAAAATGAAAATTTTCCTGATCTTTTTTCTCCTTTAAAACCTATAATATATTTCGTACGTGGAGGTACGAAATATGGATTTGTCAAAGATTAAAGCATATCTAAAGGAAAATGGATTTGAGAAGGGTAAGCTTGCTCACCTGTCTCAGATGCTTGAAGAAGCAGTATCTGATGAACTTCGCTGGCACGATTCGATGAATTGTTCCGAAGTTAACAATGTTAAATCACAGCTTCGTGATATGACAATTGAAAAAGAAAAACTCGAAGTCGAGGTTTCTAAGTTACAGAAGAAGCTTGAAACACCATCTGAATCCTTCCGCGCTCAGTTTATTGCTTGTGCTCGTGAGCTACTTTGTCTCGAAAGCTATGATGCAGGCGATTACGGTTCTTATCGTGAAGCATATCGTTTACTTGTAGATGGAAAGGAGTGTTAAGATGAATCCAATTAAAGATACAATTAAGAGCGACATAAACATTCGTCAGGCTCTTATTAAGCTTATTAGAGACGCTAGCAACGAAGTTGAATTCAATATTCACGACGTTGCTAAAAATATGGGAATTCCGGAGTTCAAAAAAGTTGACGACATAAATATGAAGTCTAAGAAATGTCAAATCTTCTGGTCAATTATGACAGAAATTAAAGAAGAGCTTACACACATCTGTGCAGCTGACGTATTCTAAAAGGAGGAACTGAAAAATGTTAATTGATGTTAAGAAAGGTTACTGGTACAGGTTTAAGCTTGTTCTAGATGATAAACCTGTAGAAGGTCATGACAACACTACATTTTATGCGGATAGTTTCACGATCCTTACCGCCCGTAAGGCAATGATAAACGAAATCCTCTACAACATTACAATTATTGCTCAGACTGCATTGAACAGAGGTTTGGATTTCCTTCCCGTTAAGCGTTTTGAAATTGAGTACAATCCTTACTACTTTCTTGAAGATGAAAATGGAACACGATTTCCTGTTTCAAGAGAGTCAAGAACATTAGGTTGTTATGCTCGCGGCCTCTCTTATGAAGAAAAGAATATGCCTGCAGACGAAAAACCAGGTTTTGAAAAATTCGGTTTTAAGAGTTTCGATATTCCTTCTGAAGACAGGAAGTTGTCAGAGGTCGAGGTTGATGATTTACTTAAGTCAATTGTGGAATTAACCAAAGATGCGTTTGATGAGGAATTGAAACGGGTAAAAGATTACCGTGACAATTATGCTAAACAGCATATCACAAACGAGATGCAGTATTTGTTGAAGAACACAGATATTACAAAAGAGGAGCTGCTTGCTGTCGTAAAGGAATTTGTGGAGGAGAATTAAAATGCATGTTTTAAGAGATAACCAAAAGTTCCTTACTTACCCAAAAATAGGACCAAAAGGAACAGAGTGGGAAACGTATAAGGTTCTCGAAGAGGCAAAGACTTTCTATTGGATCCAAATTGGAGAAAAGAAAATAAAAGTATCAAAATCCTCAGGACGAGAGCTTTGTCCAAACGATTGTGGTAGACTTGTGGTCAACCTTGGAAGATACCATAATGAAGATAAGGGTATAGGAGTAGAGATCTAGTGACAAAAGAGTATAACGAAGCTTACGAAGAATGGAAAGAAAAAGTCGAATACGACTTTGAACATCTCGACTCTGAAGTCGGAAATGCTGATCTCGATGATGACCTGGTTTGTAGTGAACATGAGGAGCTTACAGCCTATGATTACGAAAAGCATGGTTACAAAGTCGGAAGAAGGGACGGTGTAAAAGAGGTTCTCAGAGACCTTCGTAGATTAGCCCAGTATACATCTACAGAACATACTCTTTCCGTAGAAGACATCTACAACTTTATCGATCGTAAGTATAAGGAAATTGGGGAATGGAAGAGGCAAAAATAAACGAGTTGCTAGAAAAGAATTTCTCGGGTGAAAATGCAAGACAGGAAATCTTGGACGCAAAAGTAAAAATTGACGGTTGTGACATTAGTGTTCACGATCTAATGGCATCTTGTTTCAAAAAAGGATTGGAGCTTAACTGTGAATATGAGGTTAGAAAACTTTATGAGTTTAGCTACAATCCAAAATTCGTTTCAGACGGACTTTTAGGTAGTTACTATATCGTTGTTCACCATTTTGCAGACAAGCCTGAATTGTGTCACTACGACGGACGTATTTTGAGAAATCAGGAAGGAATCTCTATTAGAGTAGAAGAGGTAATCGGCGCGATCAAGGTCGACATTCCTTATGAGGCAATTAAAGCCTTAAAGGAGTGGAGAGATATGAACTTCAGAAAAGTTACTCTAGAGGAAATGGCAAACCATATCTTGTTTCATACTTTTGATCAAGAGGACGAAGAGTATCTCGAATACCAACGTCTAAAGAGAAAATACGAAGGACTAGG
>AUXO011769642.1_pt1 | contig 11713 bp, 12 predicted proteins | sample 768731 | NCBI WGS metagenome assembly AUXO01 (sample SAMN02715735, study PRJNA202380) | gut metagenome | biome: sheep rumen | host: Ovis aries | place: New Zealand: Palmerston North | reverse complement strand
TAAGATATGATTTCTCTGAAGGAGAAGTCAAGACGAGCGAGCTCACCCTTCCCAAGTCCAACGTGCTCCTTTACGAGCTGGGCGGTGACAAGGGCCTCGACTGGGCCTGCGCAAGACCTTCCGGTACGGAGCCCAAGCTCAAGATCTATTTCGGCGTATACGATTCCACCGAGGAGGGTGCCAAGGCTCGTCTTGAGACGGTCAAGGAGCAGATGAGCGCCTTCGTAAAGGCAAGACTTTAAGGAACAGCTGTGTTAGCTTATAACCTTCAACCCTTAGCAGGTGAGAAACTTACCGGCATCGGATTCTATGCCGCCAACGTGATGAACGCACTCCTCAGGGAGCAGGACGCTCCCGCGGAGTTTCACGTGTTCGATTTTCTGGGCAAAAACAACGGGGCTGAAACGGCCCTTTCCCACCTTGATAAGAAGATCGATCCCAAGGATCTTCACGTGGTCACCAAGATCCCCCTTTCCGTCTATATCAGGATGGGAAAGCTGGGACGGGTGGTGCCCTATGAGAAACTGACCTCCTCGGAGGCCGACCTCACCGTGTTCTTTAACTACCTGGCGCCCCTGGGCCTTAAGGGAAAGAATATAATCACCATCTACGACCTGGTCTGCGAGAGATATCCGGAGACCATGGAGGGCAGGAACAGAAGGCTCCTCAGGGGTCACCTCAAGCCCTGCGCCCAAAGTGCCGATGCCATCGTTACCATCTCCGATTTCTCCAAGAAGGAGATCATGGAGGTGTACGGCATTCCCGGTGAGAAGATACACGTGGCATACTGCGGAGTGGATACGGAATTCTACCGTCCCGCGGAAAGCGACGAGGAGAAGCGGCGGGACCAGGAGATTGTAAAGAAACTCAAGGGCGACGGAAGGTATATCCTCTATGTGGGAACATTGGAGCCCCGCAAGAATATAGTTAATCTGGTCAAGGCCTTTGACATCTTAAAGTCCCGGGAGGGATTCGGGGATGTTAAGCTGGTCCTGGCGGGCGGTTTGGGATGGCAGCCTGATGTTACCCTCAAGGCCATCGACTCCTGCGACTCCCGGGACCATATAATCAGGACCGGATATATCTCCCAGGATCAGAAGCGGGCCCTTTACAGATGTGCCGATCTTTTCTGTTTCCCCAGTATATACGAAGGATTCGGAATGCCCGTCACCGAGGCCATGGCCTGCGGAACCAATGTGGTCATATCCCATTCCTCGAGCCTTCCCGAAGCCTCCTGCGGCTTAGCTCCGATGGTGGAGATAAACGACGAGTTCGGATTCGCGGAGGAATTCGATGATTTCCTTACGGGAAAGACCGAGCCTCATTCCAAGGAGGAACTCATCGGAGCGGTCTCCCGCTTCAACTGGGAAGATGCCGCGCGCGTATATAAAGAAGCAATAAATAGCATCCGATAGTATTTCATGTTAAAATAACAGGTCAGTATATAAATCCTCGGGGGTTTCATTATGAAGAGAGCTCTTATAACCGGTATAACCGGACAGGACGGATCGTATCTTTCCGAACTCCTTCTCGAGAAGGGTTACGAAGTTTACGGTATCTGGAGAAGAAAAGCCTTTGTCGATTACGGCAATATCGGACATATAAAGGACAAGGTACATCTTATCTATGCGGACATGACGGACGCTGTTTCCCTCATCTCCGCCATGAGGATATCGAAGGCGGACGAGGTCTATAACCTGGCGGCCCAGTCCTTCGTTTCCACCAGCTGGGATACCCCCATCGGAACGGCGGACATCGACGGCATCGGCGTTACAAATATGCTCGAGGCCATAAAGTTCGTTAATCCCGAAGCCAGGTTCTATCAGGCTTCCACCTCGGAGATGTTCGGCAAGGTCCAGGCCATGCCCCAGAACGAGGATACCCCGTTTTATCCCAGGTCTCCCTACGGAGTCGCCAAGCTCTACGGACACTGGATCACCAAGAACTACCGCGAGAGCTACAACATGTTTGCCTGCTCCGGCATCCTGTTCAACCACGAGTCGGAAAGAAGGGGCCTTGAGTTCGTAACAAGAAAGATCACCAACGCCGCAGCCCGCATCTCCCTGGGACTTCAGGAGGGACTCGAGCTGGGTAACCTCTCCGCCAAGAGAGACTGGGGACACTCCCAGGATTACGTAAGGGCCATGTATCTCATGCTCCAGGCCGATTCCCCCGACGACTATGTCGTTGCCACTGGGGAGACGAGAACGGTGCGCGAGTTTGCCCAGATCGCCTTTTCCCGCGTGGGTATAGACCTCGAGTGGGAGGGTGAAGGCATAAACGAAAAGGGTGTCGATAAGAAGACCGGTAAGGTCATAGTATCGGTCAATCCCGAATTCTTCCGCCCCGCAGAGGTGGATATCCTTCTCGGAGATCCCTCGAAGGCGGAAACAAAGCTCGGATGGAAGCGTGAGATCAGCTTCGATCAGCTCGTTACAAGGATGGTCGAGAACGACCTCCGCATCGTGAAAGAGAATGGCTGAAAGAGCACTTATAGTAGGCATTGAAGGATTCGCCGGTTCCGCACTTAAAACGGAACTTCAGGAAAACGGGTACGAGGTCTTCGGAGTAGACATCGTATCCTCGGGGGATGATGTCATCATCGGGGATATGACCGATCCCCGGGTGTGTTCTCAGATCATGGGGAAGATCAAACCCGACTATATCTTTAACCTCGCAGGTCAGGCATCCCCGGGGGTTTCCTGGAGGGATCCCGCCCTCACCATGAGGATCAACGTGGACTTGTCGGTCAATATCGCCATGGCGGTGAAGGAGCTCTGTCCCAAGACGAGGATGCTCTTTATCGGATCCGCCAACCAGTACGATATTGCGGCTTCGGAGGATAAGACCATAAGCGAATCCTGTCCCTTAAGCGGAGACTCCCCCTATTCTGTATCAAAGAACACCCAGGAGGCACTGCTTTTGCTCCTTGCAAAAAGGTATGATCTGGACATGGTATTCACCAGGTCCTTTAACCATACGGGCCCGGGTCAGAAGACAGGCTTCGTGGTGACGGATTATGCCAAGAGGATCGCAGATCTCGAGAAGGGGCTTATCGACACCTTCACTTACGGCGATCTGGATTCCAGGAAGGATTTCTCCGATGTCAGGGATGTGGTCAGGGCCTACAGGCTCCTCGCCGAACGCGGAACATCGGGACAGATCTATAATGTGGGCTCCGGGGAAAGCTTTTATCTCCGGGATATGATAGCCCATATGGTGGAAAAGAGCCCCGCGGCCATGAAGGCCACCACGTTGCCCCCGGATAACGGCGACAGGGATCTTCCCGAGTGGAAAGCAGATATATCAAAGCTTGTGAAGGATACGGGATTTGCTCCCCAATGCGATATATACCATACGATAGAACAAGTACTGGAGGCCGCTAGGACCTGATATGATTAACGATCTTAAGGAGATTTTCAAATACCGGCAGATGATCGTCAGCATGGTGAGGAAGGAACTTCGGGGAAGATACAAGGGTTCCGTCCTCGGATTCATGTGGACCTTCATCAATCCGCTTCTGCAGCTCCTCGTATACAATATGGTATTTTCCATAATATTGCGCAACAACATCGAGAAATTCTATCTCTACCTGTTCGTTGCCCTGATCCCCTGGATGTTCTTCTCCGCCTCCATAACGGGAGGTTCGGTGTCCATCCTCTCCCAGAAGGACCTCATAAAGAAGATCTATTTCCCCAGGGAGATAATCCCCGTCTCCTACGTGACATCGAGCTTCGTTAATATGCTCTTATGCTTTATCGTGGTGATCGCGGTGGCCCTCATATCGGGAGTCGTTCCGACTGTTACGGGCATCATCTGCCTTCCCGTTATCATGATAGTCGAATATATGATGGGATTGGGCGTTGCCCTGATCGTGTCGGCGCTGACGGTTTACCTGCGCGATCTGGAACATATCCTGTCGATCCTCGCCATGGTGTGGATGTATGCGACCCCGGTCTGCTACCCCGAGGAACTGATCCCCGAGAGGTTCCTGTTCCTCTATTCCTTGAATCCCATGGTACCCGTCATAAGGGCATACCGTTCCGTTCTCTACTACGGGGGGACCCCGGACATGAGATCCCTTATTGAATCCCTGGCGTTCGGAGTGGTATTCATACTGGCGGGACTTCTCATCTTCGGCAAGCTGAAGAGAAACTTCGCGGAGGAACTCTGATATGGAAAACAGTGAATATTCGATCAGGGTAAAGAACGTAAAAAAGCAGTTCAAGGTCTATTACGACAAGAGTAACAGCCTTAAGGACAGCCTTTTGTTCTGGAAGAGGAACAGACACGAGAACAGGGTGGTCCTGGACGGCGTTAACCTGGATATCAAGAAGGGCGAATCCATCGGCCTCATAGGTCATAACGGATGCGGCAAGAGTACCCTCCTTAAGCTCATGACGAAGATCCTCTATCCGGATTCCGGAGAGATCGAGATAAACGGAAGAGTATCGAGCCTTCTGGAGCTCGGTGCGGGATTCCACCCCGATCTGTCGGGAAGGGAGAATATCTACAATAACGCATCCATTTTCGGCCTTTCCAAGAAGGAGATAGACGAGAGGCTCAACGATATCATCGATTTCTCGGAACTGGGCGATTTCATTGATAATCCCGTCAGGACCTATTCCTCGGGAATGTACATGAGGCTCGCCTTCTCCGTTGCCATCAACGTGAATGCGGATATCCTCCTGATCGACGAGATCCTCGCCGTGGGCGACGCCAACTTCCAGGCCAAGTGCTTCTCCAAGCTCCAGGAGATCAGAAGGCTCGGTACCACCATTGTCATCGTTTCCCATTCCCTGTCCCAGATCGAGCAGTTCTGCGACAGATCCGTATGGCTCCACGGCGGCAAGATCAAGGCCCAGGGAAATCCCTACGACATCCACATGGAGTATCTGGATTTCATGGTGGAGCTGCGTAAGAAGAACGCCATCCTTTCCGGCATGACTGCGGTCCAAAGGGAAGAGGTGGGGGATTCCGACAAGCTGAGATGGGGCTCCGGGGAAGTCCGTATATCGGACGTTTCCGTGGAGGATCTGGAGGGCCATAAGGTCTCCCTCATCAGGACCAATTCCCCCGTCAGGTTCAAGGTGTCCTATAAGGTCAAGAAACCCATAAAGGATGCGGTCCTGGGTATAGGAATATTCAGGGCGGACGGACTTAATGTCTTCGGAACGAATACCAGGATAGATAAATTCTCAAAGTTCGATATCGAGGAGGACGGAAGCTACGAGATGACCTTCGATTCCTTCAACCTCCTCCCGGGAAAATACATAATCGGCTTCTCCATCGAAGTGGGAGAGGGCGAACCCGTGGATTACTGGAAGACCGCCTGCGAGCTGGATACCGCCTACGAAGTGAACGAGGCGGGTGCCGTTCAGCTCAAGCACGAGTGGGCATTCTCCGACAAGGGTATCACAAGATAAGGGGGCATATATGTCTGAAAACATCGATGTCGTAAAGATAATGGAAGAGATAAGGCAGAATATAAAGGACAGCGGAGCCGATAAGATCCCCCTCTCCTTTGCCGACCAGCGAAGCGATACGGCGGTAAGCTCCGGCGACCGTCTCGACGATGCCGTCAGATACATCTCCTACAACTACGAAGTGCAGCCATACCAGATGCTCACGGGAAATCCCGTCAAGGTCTTCATTAAGAAGTGCATCAGGAAGGCGGCAAGCTTCTTCTTCCTTCCCATCGTGGGACAGCAGAATACGTTGAACTACTACTATCTTCTCGTATCCGAATCCGTAAGGGATCAGAGGGACGAGATAGATCAGATGAAGAAGACCCTGGAGGAACTCCGGGGAAAGATCGACGGTATAAAGAAAGGCGGAAGCGATGCCTGATTCCAGGACCATGGTAAAGGAGAAGGTCCTGGGAGATAAGAAGGTGGACCTTCCCGTAAGATTCGAAGATATAAGCATGCTCCAGGGCGTGTCGGTGAACGATGCCCTGGGCGGGATATTGGGAAAGATAAGAGATGAGCGCAAGGTGGTGACCCAGTACCGCGACTTCAAGGAGAAGACGGCGGGCATCATCTTCGGTTTCTATATCAATCACTCCGTAAGGCAGCAGAATGTCCTTAACGACCGCCTTATGGATGTTTTCGAGGAGCTTGAGAAGGTCACGGCCCAAAAGAACGAGCTGGCGCAGAAGATCCTCGAGGCCAAGGAGGAATTGGAGGCTCTGACGGGGGAAAGATGAGAGTATTCCAGATATTAACGACCATATCCTTCGGCGACGCGGTGAGCAACGACTGCCTGGCCATCAGGGACCTCCTGGAGAAGGAGGGCTTCGAGACATATATCTATGCGGAGAACCTGTGCGTGGGTGCCGATAAGCTCCGGGCCAGGAACGTGAGAAAGCTTCCGAAGATCAGGAAGGACGATATCATACTCTACCATCTCTCCACGGGAACGGAGCTCAACGAGAAGATCAAGACCTACGATTGCAGGAAGTACATGATCTATCACAATACGACGCCCCCGGAGTTCTTCGTGCCCTATAGCGGCAAGCTGTCCAGGCTTTGCAGCAGGGGACTGGACGAGACGCGTGCCCTGAAGGATACCTTCGACGGGTGTTTTGCCGTCTCGGAGTTTAACAGGGAACAACTCCTTTCCTACGGTTACACCTGCCCCATAACGGTGAGACCCATCCTGATACCCTTTGATGACTACAAAAAAGAGCCTGATAAGGAGACCCTGGAATCCATCGGAGGAGCTGCCGGGACAAACGAACACGCCATAAAGAACATCCTGTTCGTGGGAAGGATCGCCCCCAATAAGAAGCAGGAGGATCTCATCTCCCTGGTATACGCATATAAGAAACTCTACGGGGATAAGATAAGGCTTATCCTGGCGGGTAACCCCTCGGGAGTGGAGAAATATAACGCCAGGCTCAAGGCCTATGCCGCAATGCTCAAGGTGGAGGATTCCGTGGTGTTCACGGGACAGATATCCTTCCCCAAGATCCTGGCATATTATGCCGGGGCCGACTGCTTTGTATCCATGAGTGAACACGAGGGCTTCTGCGTGCCCCTGGCCGAGGCCATGGAGTTTGAAGTCCCCATCATAGCATATGCATCTTCTGCGATCCCCGAGACCCTGGGCGGTACGGGAATACTCCTGGAGGACAAGGACCCCGGCAAGGCGGCCGAGGTGCTCCATGTGGTCCTCGAGGATAAGGAGATCCGCCGGAAGATGATAGAGGAACAGAACGAGAGGCTTTCCTATTTCTCGTACGAAAACATTTCTTCCATGTTTATGGAACAGTTCAGGGAGTTCACCGGATTATGAAGATCCTTTTTGTCGTTCAAAGATACGGTAATGAAGTAAACGGCGGTGCGGAGGTCCACGCCAGACAGCTGGCGGAACATGTTGCCGCCTATACCGAGCACGAGGTCGAGGTGGCCACCACCAAGGCCATTGATTACGTCACCTGGAAAAACGAATACGACAAGGATATAGATGAGGTGGGAGGCCTTAAGGTCTACCGTTTCCCCGTGGAAAGGGAAAGGGACCAGAAGGAGTTTAACAAGTTCTCCGAGAAGATCGCCTCGGGTCATTCTTCCATCGCCATGCAGGAGAAATGGATGAGGCTTCAGGGTCCCTGCTGCCCCGCCCTCATAAAGTGGCTGGAGGAGAACAGGGATAACTACGACTGCTTCGTGTTCCTCACCTATCTTTACTACACCACCTATTTCGGATTGAGGGCAGTGGGGAAGAAGTCTATTCTCATTCCCACGGCCCACGATGAATGGACCATCCACCTTCCCCTGTTTCAGGATATGTTTAAGCTTCCGGGAGCGTTCTTTTATAACACCACCGAGGAGAAGGAACTGGTAAACAGGCTCTTTGACACGAAGGAGATCCCGGATAATGCCGGATTCGGAGGCGTGGGAGTAGAGGTGCCCGAGAAGACCGACGGGGATGATTTCAGATCCAAATACGGGATCGACGACGATTTCATCATCTATATCGGAAGGATCGACGAGAATAAATGCTGTCCCGAACTCTTCTCCTATTTCAGGGAATACAAGAACAGACATAAGGACAGTAAGCTCAAGCTGGCCTTGGCAGGTAAAGAGATCATCAAGGTGCCTGCTGCGGAAGATATTGTATCCCTGGGGTTTATTCCCGAGCAGGATAAGTTCGACGCCATAAAGGCAAGTAAGCTCCTTGTCCTGCCCTCGAGATTCGAGAGCTTATCCATCGTCGTTCTTGAGGCCATGAAACTCAAGCGCCCCGTGCTGGTAAACGGCGGATGCAATGTCCTTTCGGGCCACTGTCTCAAGAGCAATGCAGGCCTTTTCTACAGGGACTACTATGAATTCGAGGGATGCCTGGACTATCTCCTGTCCCACGACAGGGAGTGTGCCCTCATGGGTGAGAACGGGGTCTCCTATGTCGATTCCAATTACAGCTGGAAAGTCATCGTAGAGCGTCTCAACAAGATGATCGAAGAGACCGTTTCACGGTTGGGATGATATAGTCGAAGACCGCTTCGGCAAATCCGTCCTCTCCGCAATCCCTTGTGGTAACATAATCAGCTTCCCGTAAGAGATCCTCGGAACTGCCCTTCATGGCGATGCCGTGATCGGCTTCCCTTATCATGGAAAGATCGTTCTCCCCGTCTCCCAGGGCGAAGGTCAGGCCCTTATCCCCAAGTACAGCCTCCCTCACGAGGCGCAATCCGAATCCCTTCGTATTGCCCGCCCTCATGACATCCAGGAAATCGGAGGCGGAGAACATGACCTCGAGATCCTCATCCTGTCTCAGCATATCGGCGGTCTTTTCATCCGGAGCTATCACCAGAAACTTGTTTATGGGGGGAAGATCGTCTTCCAGGGGCTTTACCACGGCCTTGATCCTGTCGGGCAGGCCCTCATTATATCTGTTAATGAAATCTCCCCTGGTACTTCCGGGGAAGAGGATCAGTCCCTCGGGACTATATGCCGTGACATCAAGATCCTGATCCAGGAATAAACGCGCCAGTTTTTCCGCCTTCTCCTGCGGGATAAGGGAGGAATAGATCTCCCGCCTTGTGACGGGATCGAAGACCGCGGCTCCGTTGCTGGTGATTATGGGGATCCTGATATCAAGGTCTTCGGTATAGATCCCCGTAAGGAAAGAAGACCTTCCGGTGGAAAGGGTGAGCTCCCCGCCGAGATCCCTTATTGCCCTGATCGCCTCACGATTTTTATCGGAAACGGGCATTCCCGGCAGTAAAAGTGTATAATCCATATCTGTTGCCACAAGAAAAGCGTGATCCATGAGGTCGATTTTACAATAAATCCGACTTAAATGGTACAATGGAGCTGAATATAAAAAACAGGGGGTACGTATGAAGAAAACGGCTGTGATCATGGCAGGAGGCGGCGGAACGAGGTTCTGGCCTGTGTCGAGGATCTGTACGCCCAAACAGCTGGCTAAGCTCACGGGTGACGATGTTATGATCAACGAGACGATCAAGCATTACGACCATTGCATAAACAGGGAAGAGACCTTTATCGTCACCAACGAGAAGCAGGCAGAACTCATGAACAGCGTGCTTTTCGACGAGGTGGACAGGAGCCACATCCTGATCGAGCCCGTTCAGATGAATACCGCGCCCTGTATCATCTACGCGGCCCTCACCATGAAGAAGCTCTACGGGGATGCCGTTATGGCGGTGCTCCCTTCGGATCACTATATCGGTGATGTCAGGGAGTTCGAGAGGATCTTGAAGCTCGCCATGAAGACGGCCGAGGAGACGGATAAGATAGTCACCATCGGCATAAGGCCCTCATTCCCCTCCACGGGATACGGATATATCAGATATTCCCATGAGCCCATTGAGAAGGGTTCCGAGATCTATCAGCTGAGAAGGTTCGTGGAAAAGCCCGCGTACCCCATAGCCTGCGAGTATGTGAACTCCGGAAGATATCTCTGGAACTCGGGAATGTTCATCTGGAAGGCCTCCGTTATCCTGGACTGCTATAAGAAATACCTTCCCGATATGTACGAGAAGATGGAATCCGTATACGATCAGCTCCGTACTGAGGATGAGAAGGATGCCATCGCAAAGATCTATCCCACCCTGGAGAAGGTGTCCGTGGACTACGGCATCATGGAGAAGGCGGAAGGGGTCCTTTGCATCCCCGCGGAATTCGGCTGGAACGACGTGGGATCCTGGGATTCCCTGGAGAAGGTGTTCCGTACTGACGACAAGGGAAATGTCCGGGTGGGCGACTGCGAGACCATAGACTGCAAGAACAATGTTTTCTTCGACAAGACCGGAAAGAAGCTCATCGCCGGCATCGGTCTCACCGATCTTGTGGTGGTAAATACCGACGATGCCATACTTGTCTGCTCCAAGGAGCGTGTCCAGGACGTTAAGGCCATGGTGGACAGACTTAAGGACAAGGGAAGAGAGGAACTCCTTTGAAGATAGCGATTGATCTTACCGCGACCCCGAAGAACAAGACGGGGATCGGTCGATATATGCTGGGATTGCTCAAGGGTCTCCAGGAGACCGACAATGCCAACGAATATTTTCTGTTTGCCCAGGACGACGATCTGGACGGATTCGGAGTTTATAAGGATAACTTCCATTTCGTTCCCGTTAAGAGCAAGATCTTGCGTAAGACATATCTGCGTATCCTCTGGGAGCAGGTGGTCTTCCCCTTCAGGTTGCGCAAGCTTAAGATCGACCTTCTGCACTGTCCCAACTACACCATGCCCTATACAGCGAGGTTCATATCCCCCAAGACCGCGATCCAGGGGACCTTCCACGACATGACATACTTCATCCATCCGGAATATCTGATCGGCTGGAAGTGCAGGATGTTCCGGGGATACATAAAGGAAACGGCCAAGCGCGCCGACAAGATCCTCACCATCTCCTTAAACTCCAAGAAGGATATCCCGAAGTTCTGTAAGCTTCGCAATCCCGATATAGCCGTTACCTACATGGGGGTTAAGGAGGGGTTCTTCGAATCCGCCCCTGCCACCGACGAGGTGCTTTCCAAGTACAGGATAAGCGGCGATTACATCCTCTATGTGGGTACCTTGGAGCCCAGGAAGAACGTCCCCGGATTGATCCGCGGATACAGGGCCCTTCCCGAGGAGGTAAGGAACAGATATAAACTCGTCATAACCGGTAAGAAGGGCTGGCTCTACGATGAGATCTTCGATACGGTGAATTCCGATCCCGAACTCCGGGAGAATGTCATCTTTACGGGATTTGTGGATGACTGTGACATGATGCCCATTATGAAGAGGGCGGGGGCCTTTGCCTACATTTCCTTCTACGAGGGCTTCGGCATTCCGGTCATCGAGGGAATGGCAAGTTCCGTCCCCACGGTCACATCCTACGGCTCCTCCCTGGAGGAGGTGGCGGACGGTTGCTGCTATCTTTGTGATCCCGGGGATACGAAGAGCATAGCCGCCGCACTGGAAAAGGCCTGCGAAGACAAGGACGGACTTAGGGAAAAGGGCCTTGAACGTGCAGCTTTCTTCACTTGGAAAAGGTGTGCGGAGGAGACCCTCAAGTCCTACGAGGACTGTATCAACGCAGTCTCGAATAGATAAGACGGCGGAGGAAGTTCGGAAGGACGCATATGACCGCGTGGGGAAGAGCCCCCGTCAGATAGTCTCCCATGGAGCTCCAGCCTTCCTTTCTCATCCACCTGTGAAATCTCAGCATATCCTTGGCATACTTTGCCCCGCC
>AUXO017891232.1_pt1 | contig 11715 bp, 6 predicted proteins | sample 768731 | NCBI WGS metagenome assembly AUXO01 (sample SAMN02715735, study PRJNA202380) | gut metagenome | biome: sheep rumen | host: Ovis aries | place: New Zealand: Palmerston North | reverse complement strand
GACAGAGTACTTGTAAACAGCCCTAAGGATGTACCTACATATGATCTTAAGCCTCAGATGAGCGCACCTGAAGTTTGCGATAAGCTTCTTGATGCTATTAATTCTCAGAACTATGATGTTATCGTCTGCAACTTCGCTAACCCTGATATGGTAGGTCATACAGGTGTTATTCCTGCAGCAGTTAAGGCTGTAGAGACAGTTGATGAGTGCGTAGGCAAGATCTATGATGCTATTATCAAGGCAGGTGGAACTATGTTCATCTGTGCTGATCATGGTAACGCTGATATGATGATCGATTATGAGACAGGAGAGCCATGGACAGCTCATACAACTAATCCTGTTCCGTTCATCCTTGTTAACTATGACCCTGCATATACACTTAGAGAGAATGGCTGTCTTGCAGACATCATTCCTACTCTTATCGAGTGCATGGGCGAGGAGCAGCCTGCAGAGATGACAGGTAAGAGCCTTCTTGTTAAGAAAGACTGATAGTATTTAAGCAACTGATAAGCCACACTGGGATAGCTATATTCCGGTGTGGCTATTTTGATGTCATAAGACATGTTTTAAAATATTCGCTAAAGAAGTCAATTTTTAATAAATACTGAATTGACTTATGTATATATACTGCAACATAATAATTATCAGGTTGTTATAGAATTGCAAAAATATAGAAAGAGGACAGTATGGAAGAAAAGAAAATACTTAAAAGAGAAGAAGTTCCGGTAGAATATACCTGGAATCTTGAAGACCTGTACAAAACACCTGCTGATTGGGATAAGGATTATGAAAAGGCAGGAAAGCTTGCAGAAGAGATCGCAGCTTTTCAGGGACATATAGGAGAAAGCGCAGACAGCCTTGTAGCATGGTTTAAAAAGGCTGATGAGGCAGAGCTTCTTTTGTCATCTATATATTCATATGCATCACTTGCTGCAGATCAGGACCTTGGTAACAATGAGAATCAGGCCAGAAAAGGTAAAGCAGTTGGTCTTCTTGTATCTATACAGAGCGCATCAGCTTTTGGTGATACAGAGATAATGGATATAGAAGATGATAAGCTTGATGCTTACTTTAAAGAGAATCAGGAGCTTGAAGTTTATCGCCTTGCTATAGACCGTATAAGGAAAAAGAAAGAGCATATGCTCTCAGCAGCAGAAGAAAAGCTTCTTGCAGCAACAGGAGAGATGTCAGAAGGACCTTCTAACATTGGATCTATTTTTAGAAATGCAGATCTTAAATTCCCTAAGGTCAAAGATGGTAAGGGAGAAGAACATGATCTGACACAGGGTACCTATATCTCATACATGGAAAGTACAGATCGCGAATTCAGAAAGAATACCTTCAAGACTTTCTATGATACATGGAAGAGCCATGAATCTCTTTCTGCAACTATTCTTGATGCTCATTACAAGCAGCAGACATTCTATGCAAATGCAAGAAAGTATGAGAATAACCTTGAAGCAGCTCTTGACAGAACAGAAGTTCCTGTAAGCGTATACCATAATCTTATTGATACAGTACACAAACACATGGGATCAATGTATCGTTATATGGATCTTCGTAAGAAGCTTATGGGAGTTGATGAGCTTCATATGTACGATCTTTATAATTCTATCGTACCTGATGCTGAAGAGAAGATCACATATGAACAGGCCAAAGAAGCTGTATTTGAGGCGATCAAACCTCTCGGAGAAGATTATGCCAAGGTTGTGAAGACAGCTTATGATAACCGCTGGATTGATGTATACGAGAATGAAGGTAAGAGAAGCGGAGCATACTCTTCAGGCGGAGCAAGACCTCACCCTTATATACTTCTTAACCACAAGGATAATCTTAACAGTCAGTTCACACTTATTCATGAGACAGGTCATACAATGCACAGTTATCTGTCTATGAAGAATCAGCCGGTAGTATATTCAGATTATGTTATCTTCGTTGCAGAAGTTGCTTCTACATGCAATGAAGTTCTTATGATGAAGAATCTTCTTACAAAGACAACAGACAAAAAGAAGAGAATGTATCTTCTTAACTACTTCATGGAGCAGTTCCGTACTACATTGTATCGTCAGACTATGTTTGCTGAGTTTGAACTTAAGCTCAATGAACTCGTAGAAAAAGGCAATACGCTCACCGCGGACACTCTTAACAAGATGTATTATGACCTTAATAAGCTCTACTATGGAGAAAACATGGTAGTTGACGAAGAGATAGCTTCCGAATGGGCAAGAATCCCGCATTTCTTCTACAACTATTATGTATATCAGTATGCTACAGGATTCTCAGCTGCTATTGCACTTGCTACCAAGATTCTTAAAGAAGGCGAAAGTGCTGTTAAGGATTACCTTAAATTCCTGTCATCAGGATCAAGTACAGATCCGATCAGCCTTTTGAAGATCGCAGGAGTTGATATGTCAACACCGGCGCCTATAGAAGAAGCTCTGGATCAGTTTGATGCGCTTATTTCTGAGATGGAAGAGCTTGCATAATTCCTAGTAAGGCGGTATTATTTATATAATTAGAATACTGCTTGATTTAATCGAGTGCATAAAGTGACGAATATCCACACTTCCGATGGAAACTGATGATTTTTTCAAAAATATTTTGTGTGCGTAGGACGTACATTTGTCCGCCATACAAGTGGAAACGTTGATAAAAATTACGATTTCTGTATTGACAAAAATTAATATGTCTGTAAAATAAAGGAAGTTGATGTAACACAGTGCGCGCATCGAATGAGGCTCTGACTTGTAGGTTATATGGGAGCTGAAATTTCATAATTTTGAAATGCTAACGATGACGTTAAATTGACTTTCTTTAATTATAAGAAGAATTTAACGTCATTTTCTATTTTAAGGTTATGCTCTGATGCACTAAAGCGCCAACTTGTTAAACAGCAAGGGGATGTAGCCTCATAGAGGATTACATAAACAATTACCGAATCTAATAATAGAAGAGGAATAAAAGGAGGAAGGAATTATGAAAAGATCTAAAGTCGTTGCACTGCTTCTCACAGCTGGAATGACAGTGTCTTCAGTAGCCTGCGGTGGTTCTGGTAACACAACCGAGAACACAGGTTCTGATAACACTCAGCAGACATCCGGTACAGAGAACACAGATGGTGAGACAACAGATGGTGAGACAGGAGAAAGCACAGATGAAGCTGTAGACGAGTCTTCAATGGATTACGATGAGCTTTCTGAGTATGTTTACAACCAGATCCTGGGTGAGTTCTATGAAAATTATGAAGCTGCTCAGGCAGAAGAAGACAAGAATGTAGCATGGGCACTTGATGCTGTAGCAGAAGCTAAGCTTCTCGAGTCAGGTGTATTCATTCCATTCTCATCACGTGGTGGTATGTATGCTATCAGCCGTGTAGCTCCTTATACAGTATCTACAACATATTGGGGCAATGATGAAAGCCGTTTCCACAATGCTGTAGTAACTTCTGACCTTATTAAGGCTGAAGATTATATGGCAATGAGAGAGAAGTATGCTGAGCTTAAGGGCACAGGCGAGTATGAGTCCTGGGTTAAGTCATTCCTTGAAGAAAAGGGATATACTCTCACAGATGAGTACAAATATCCTAGCGTAGGTGATCCTACAACTTGGGACGTACTCAGCACTTCAAGACAGGCTGATACAAGAGCTCTTGTTCATACATATGACGGACTTATGGAATATGACGGAGAAGGCACACAGCAGCCTGCACTTGCAACAAGCTATGAAGTATCTGATGACGGACTTACATATACATTCCACATTCGTGAAGGTGTTAAGTGGGTTGATTCTCAGGGACGTGAAGTTGGCGATGTTACTGCTGACGACTTCGTAGCTGGTATGCAGCACATGATGGATGCCATGGGCGGTCTTGAGTACCTTGTTCAGGACGTAATCGTTGGAGCAGATGCTTATATCAACGGTGAGACAACAGATTTCTCAACAGTTGGTGTTAAGGCAGTTGATGATTATACACTTGAGTATGATCTTGTAGCTCCTTGCACATACTTTAACACTATGTTAAGCTATAGCGTGTTCGCTCCTCTTAATCGTTCTTACTACGAATCATGCGGTGGTAAGTTCGGTGATGAGTTCGATTCTTCAGCTTCTGACTATACATATGGTACAGATGCTGACCACATCGCTTATTGCGGACCATACCTTGTAACTAACTTTACAGCTAAGAATACTATCACATTCAAGGCTAACCCTACATATTGGAATAAGGATAACATCAATATCCAGACTATTTACTTCCTTTACAATGATGGAACAGATGCTACTAAGGCATACAATGATGCTAAGGCTGGTACAATCTCAGGATGCAGTCTTACTACAGCAGCTCTTGAAGCAGCTAAGAATGACGGACTCTATGATGAGTATGCTTACATCAGCCTTACAGATGCTACATCTTTCGTAGGTTTCATGAATGTTAACCGTGCAGCATTTGCTAATGCTAATGATGCTACAGCAGTTAAGTCAACTCAGACAGAAGAGGATGCTGCAAGAACAAAGGCTGCTATGCGCAACCAGGAGTTCAGACTTGCACTTCTTCAGTCAATTGACAGAGGTACATACAACGCTCAGACTAACGGCGATGACCTTAAGTACAATTCACTTATCAACACATACACACCTGGTAACTTCGTACAGCTTGAAGAGGATGTAACAATCGCTATCAACGGAACAGATACAACATTCCCTGCTGGAACATACTATGGTGAGATCGTACAGGCACAGCTTGATGCTGATGGCGTTGATGCTAAGGTTTGGGATCCTGAAGCAAATGATGGACTTGGTTCTTCATCAGGTTTCGATGGATGGTACAATAAGGATGCAGCAGTTGAACACCTCAACAAGGCTGTAGAAGAGCTTGCAGCTCAGGGCATAGAAGTTAGCGCTGAGAACCCAATTCAGGTTGATTATCCTTACTTCGAAGCAAGTGAAGTATATGCTAACAGAGCAAACGCTTTCAAGAAGTCTGTAGAGGATGCTCTTGGTGGTGCTGTAGTGATCAATCTTGTATCATGTGCTACACAGGATGACTGGTACTATGCAGGATATTACACAGACCTTGGTTCAGATGCTAACTATGATATCTATGATGTATCAGGTTGGGGCCCTGACTATGGTGATCCTAAGACATACCTTGACACAATGCTTCCTGATTATGCAGGTTACATGGTTAAGTGCTTTGGTATCTACTAATTAGATAGTTATAAAGTTTTATAAGTATTAAACATTATAAGCAGGAGAATGGGCTCATGCTCGTTCTCCTGACTTTGATGTAATATAGACTGGTAAGTAATTATGAAGATGTAACGTATTCTTCTATCACATGACCGGTCGTCTGGAGTGAAGGACTATGCTAAAATATTTGATCAAACGATTATTACATGGACTGTTTTCTATAGTTATAGTTATAGGAATAGTTATGCTGCTGATCTATTCATTGATGGATCGTCAGCTTATTTTTGCTGCTGATTCTGTATATCAGAATCTTGGTAATAACCAGAAGAAGCAGTACATGTATCGTATGTGGGAGAACTACGGTTACATTGACTATGTTACTTATGAAGAGTACATAGCTTCACTTGTTGCAAGTGGAGAACTTGATTCATCAGAACTTGAAAAGATTCAGGACCTTGGTAAAAAGGCGGAAGATGATTCCGAAACTGTTGCTGAGTATGTTAAGAAGTTTTCAGAGTATTATGAATCTAAAGGTTATACAATTGTCAGACTTGATGCTATAACCATCAAGAAGGGTAGAAAATATGCAGATGGCGGACAGGAAGCCCTCTTTGCATACAGAGACAAACCTCTTTTAACACGTTTAACAGGCTATTTTACAGGAATTGTTGATATTGACAGCATTCATTATGTTGATGATTCAATTGATATTGGAAAACGTGGAATAAGCTTTACACTGCATGATCCGGCATATGGCGGAGAGAAGTTCTCACCGGCACTTATCGGAAATGGTACTAAATATAAGTACTTACTTTACTTTGATAATAATTTCCCGTATATTCACCAGAACCTTATCAAGATAAGTCTTGGTAAATCATATACAGTAAATGCGGGAATTGATGTATTTGATACAATGACACTGTCACAGGGATCTTATGTATCTTCAGAAGTTACATTCCCTTCAGGTGTCGTAGAAGCGTCTGCTGATGACCTTCATACAGCTACATATGTAAAGGGATCACTTGATTCTAGTTCTCTTAACCAGAGGCTCTTTGTAGATGACTATACTAATGTATCTACAGTTAAGAACGGTCTTTCAAAGATTGGTTATTCATTTGTAATAGGTTTGATATCCAGTATTATTGCTTATGTACTTGGTGTATCACTTGGTATTGCGATGGCAAGACATAAGGATAAGGCTGTAGATAAGATCGGAACGATTTATATAGTATTTGCTATTGCAGTTCCTTCGCTTGCTTATATCTTCATGGTTAAGGCTATTGGTGGTAGTGCAGGACTTCCTACAACATTTGACATGGAGTCTACAAGTAAGCTCATGTACGTACTTCCTATCATCTCACTTTCAATTAAGAGTATTGCAGATCTTATGAAGTGGCTTAGAAGATACATGATCGATCAGCAGAACTCAGATTATGTTAAGTTTGCTAAGGCATGTGGTCTTACAGACAATGAGATATTCAGAAAGCACATTTTCAAAAATGCGGTTATTCCGATAATTCATGGAATTCCTGGAACTATCCTTGCAGCACTTGTTGGTGCGATCATTACTGAGAAGGTATATGTTGTTCCCGGTGCAGGTAATCTTCTTGTAGAAGCGATTGCCAAGTATGATAACGGCGTAATTGTCGGTGTTACTTTGTTCTATACAGCACTTGGTATTGCATCAGTAATACTTGGAGATATCCTTATGGCTATGTTCGATCCGAGAATCTCATTCTCAGATAAGGCCAGATAAGAAGTGGCTATAACTTAAAAAATGCGGTACTGCCGCTTGGAAATGAGGAAATTATGTCTGATAAATTTGAATTAACAGATGATTTGGAAGGCATGTCTGAAGAAGAGTTGTTTTCTTTTGATACGCATGATAAATCAGAAGCAGAGAAGATCACAGCACCTAGATATTCTTATTGGAAATCAGTGTTTCGTGTATTCTTTAAAAAGAAGATCAATATTATAATGCTTGCAGTATTACTTATTCTTATACTGTTTGCTTATATCTATCCTATGTTTTCAGGATATGATAAGTTTGCAAATATTACAGATGCTTCAATGAAGCATCTAACACCATCAGCATCTATTGCCAAGAACGGATTTAGTATTCATGAGATACTTGGCCGTGGTGGTTCAGGTGAATCTACTTTCGATGCTGTATGGAACGGCGCAAGAATTTCTATTTCATTCGCCTTCTCATGTGCGATCATTAATATGACACTTGGTGTTATCATTGGTGCTATTTGGGGATTCTCCAAGAAGTTTGATCTGATCATGACAGAGGTTTATAACATTGTTGGTAATGTGCCTATTACCTTGGTAGTATCAGTACTTGTACTTGTAATGTCACCAAGTTTCGGAACTATGGTTTTTGCCATGACAGTAACCGGATGGCTCTTTATAGCTTACTTTTTCAGAACGCAGGTTATCATCATCCGTGACAGAGAGTACAATCTTGCATCACGTTGTCTTGGAACATCAATCTTTAAGATTGCTATCAGGAATATCCTGCCTTTCATGACATCTATCATCGTAACACTTGCTGCAGCTGAGATACCTTCATATATCTCATATGAGGTATTCCTTTCATACATCGGAATGGGTATGGCAGATATGTCACTTGGTAAGCTCATATTCCAGTATGAAAGCTCAATGGCTATTTCAGGATGGCAGTTCGAATTCTGGAGCCCGGTAATAGTAGTATCGATCATCACAGTTGTGCTCTATGTAGTAGGACAGAATCTTGGTGATGCTTCAGATCCTAGAACACATATGTAAGGGGATAGATAGAAAATGGCAGAAGATAAGAAAGTATTATTGTCAGTCAAAGACCTGGTTGTTAAGTTCCATGTTAGAGGCCGTATACTGACTGCAATAAGAGGAATTTCATTAGATATATATGAAGGCGAATCAATCGCAATCGTAGGTGAGTCCGGTTCAGGTAAGTCTGTATTTACTAAGACATTTGCAGGCATGCTTGATAGTAATGGATTTATAGATAAGGGAGAGATCATTTATAATGACCTTGAGCTTGCTGATACCAAGGTTTCTTATAATGCATTTGCTCACAAGATGATCAAGAAATATCAGGCCAAACTTGATGATTGTTCAGGTCTTGAGTTTGGTGCTGAGACTTATAAGAAGATCATAGCTCTTGAAAAAGAAAAGGCCGCAAGAATGGACCTTAACGAAGAAGAGCGCGAGAAGATAGCTAATAAGCTTGATACTCTTAAGTATGAGCGTACAGAGATCTTCAATAAGCGTCAGACATATAATCCTAAGACTGAGAAGCATCTTATAAAGGAAGCTACTCAGAAGATCAAGGATTATGATGCTCAGATTGCTGAACTTAAGCTTAAGAAAGAAGAAGCTATCAGAAAGCATAAGGCTGAATTTGAAGCTGATACTAAAGCTAAGGAATATTACAGCACAGAACTTTCAAAGCTTAAGGCTCAGTATCATGAGGAAATCTCTAAGCCTGTTACGCAGGAGCAGAAGAAGAGAAATGAAGTCCTCGCCAAGGAGATGTATCTCTCAGGTGGACGTTATGGCTACTATAGAGCTTATAAGCTTATGGGCGGCCTTTTCGAAGCTCTTAAGAAGGCTATGAAGATGGGTGTTGATCTTGACAATGAAGATCAGCGCAATCAGGTATTTGATACAGTTGCTTTCCATGTACGTTATGTTGATGAGACAGAGGATACACTTCACGGCGTAGCTATCCTTAATATCGCTGACGTTAAGGAGAAAGAAGACTGGGCACAGATCAGAGGTAATAAGATCGCTACAGTATTCCAGGATCCTATGACATCTCTTAACCCGATCATTACTATCGGTAAGCAGATATCGTCAATCATCATGAAGCACCAGAAGTGTTCAGAGGCTGAGGCTCGTGTCAGAGCTCTTACACTTATGAAGAAGGTTGGTATCCCGAATGCTGAGAGCCGTTTTGATGACTATCCGTTCGAGTATTCAGGTGGTATGAGACAGCGTATTGTAATCGCTATCGCACTTTCCTGCCAGCCCAAGATACTTATCTGTGATGAGCCTACAACAGCTCTTGATGTTACTATTCAGGCACAGATCCTGCAGCTTCTTAAAGATTTGCAGAAAGAGTTCCATTATACAATAGTATTCATCACACATGACCTTGGCGTTGTTGCTAATATCGCTGATCGTGTAGCTGTTCTCTATGCAGGACAGATTGTAGAGTATGGTACTGTAGATGAGGTATTCTATGATCCTCATCATCCGTATACATGGGCACTACTTTCATCACTTCCACAGCTGGCTAAGCCTAATGAAGAGTTGTTCTCTATCACAGGAACTCCTCCGTCACTTTATAATGATATACAGGGCGATCCATTCGCACCTCGTAACCAGTATGCTTTGAAGATTGATTCAATTAAGGAACCGCCTATGTTCAAAGTAACTGATACTCATTATGCCAAGACATGGCTTCTTGATCCTCGTTCACCTAAGGTTGAAAAGCCCAAAGCAATAGGTAACATTCATGAGACGCTGATCAAGGCATTCAATATCTAATAGATGGAGATACACAAAGTGGCTAATACATATGAAAAAAACAAGACAGCATCTCATTTTCCTGAAAAAGGACCTATTGATGAGAAGACAGGTAAAGAAATCCTGCTGTCCATAAAAGATATAGATATTACATTCGGCAAAGGCGCAGACGCAGTTAAAGCTGTACAGGATGCTTCCTTCGATATTTATAAAGGTGAGACATTTTCACTTGTTGGTGAGTCAGGTTCAGGTAAGACTACAATCGGCCGTGCTGTAATCAGAGTTAACCCTCTTGCTAAGGGTGAGATAGATTATAAGGGCGTACGTATCTCCGGTAAGATACCGCGTTCTCTTGACCGTGAAGTTATCAGAAATGTTCAGATGGTATTCCAGGATCCTGCTGCATGTCTTAATGAACGTGCAACAGTAGATTATATCGTATCTGAGGGTCTTTATAACTTCCATCTGTTCAAGGATGAGGCAGACAGAGTTCAGAAGGTTGAGCATATAATCAACGAGGTTGGTCTTCTTCCTGAGCATCTTACACGTTATCCTCACGAGTTCTCCGGTGGACAGAGACAGCGTGTAGGCCTTGCAAGAGCTATGGTCATGGAACCCGAACTTGTAGTAGCAGATGAGCCTATCTCTGCTCTTGACGTTTCTATCAGAGCTCAGGTTCTGAACCTTATGAACAAGTTTAAGAAGGAAAAGGGTGTTACATACCTTTTCATCGCGCATGACCTTTCAATCGTAAGATTCATATCTGATCGTATCGGTGTTATTTATAAGGGACATATTGTGGAAGTTGCAGATTCCGAAGAGCTGTTCAATTTCCCTCTTCACCCATACACCAGATCACTTATATCTGCTATTCCGCTTCCTGATCCTAAGCTTGAGAAGCGCAAGAAGCTCCTTACTTATGATGCCAGTCAGCATGACTACAGCACTGATAAGCCTACAATGGTAGATATAGGACATAACCATTTCGTATATGGTAACAAGAAAGAGATAGAAGAATACAAGAAAATCCGTGAGGCAGGTGTTCCTGTAAAGTCAATCACTATTATGACTGACGAAGAGCTTGCAAATCAGAAGACAACTGTTGGAGATGCAACTATTGACGAGGATATCCTTAAGAATACACCTATTCATGATACAGGTGCTCTCTGGCTTTCAGTTCTTAGCTTCTTCCTTCCTGTACTTGGCCTTATACTGATGTTTATATTCAAGAAGAAACATTATGCACGTAATTACAGAAAAGTTAAGTCAGGTACAGTTGCAGGATTCATCTTTATCGGAGCATTGATAGTATTGTTCCTGCTGGCACTTCTGTATGCGCTTAAATAAAGCATTACAGGGATCATGAGAGTTTTATGGAAACTTAAGAATCCTTAAATATTATGATATAGGTATCAAAGGGGAACTTTTGATACCTATATTTTTACAATAGTAAATGATTTTGGAAGATGCCTTATGATAGTTATCCAATGCTGGCATATAGGGCATTTGATGACTGGAAAAGTGCATTTTCTTATGTCATTTACTATAAGTATTTATGTTTTAAGTAATCTCTTTTCTTGGAAAGTTGTACGAGAAAAAAGCGTATGACAATTACAGAATAGGTGACTACAATTCAGGTTAATTATGAATAGATATGCTAATGACAAACCTAAACCGAATAAAGTAGAAACAGCTGAAGTAGATCATGATCATATATTAAGGAGAGCAATACTTACTTTAATATTCGTAGGTATTGCAATAGCTTCGTTTAGTTATGCAGTATGGCTGCTTAATAATTCTGATTCGGGATGGACGGAGATTAAGGTGGATTCTACAAGCGATGTTAATCTTGGGGATGACTTTACTCTTGAATATAATCTGGGGCAAAGCGGCGTATCGCCGGCTGCTGAGAAGAAGGCGCTTACGCCTGTATATTCTCAGGCTATGGTCAACTATTTCAGACTGTTTGATCCCGGCAATATATATAAAGAT
>AUXO016180953.1_pt1 | contig 11717 bp, 10 predicted proteins | sample 768731 | NCBI WGS metagenome assembly AUXO01 (sample SAMN02715735, study PRJNA202380) | gut metagenome | biome: sheep rumen | host: Ovis aries | place: New Zealand: Palmerston North | reverse complement strand
GCAATTCCAAGAGCCAGGGCAAAGGCGGCGCCTGCCGAAAGACCGCCATTGCCTTTCAGCCAGCCGGCATAGACCACGCCGACCGCCATACCTTCCGGGATGTTGTGCAGGGTAACCGCCAGGACCATCATCGTCGTCCTGGCCAGCTTGCTCTTTGGTCCCTCTGCCTCATTTGTAAACTGATGGAGATGGGGGATCACACGGTCCAGAATCAGCAGGAACAAGGTTCCCAGCCAAAGACCGACGACTGCCGGAATAAAGGCAAGTTTTCCCAGATTTGAACTCTGTTCCATAGCCGGAATCAGCAGGCTCCAGACCGAAGCTGCCACCATGACGCCAGCCGCAAACCCCTGCAGAATCTTTTCCAGCCGGACACTCATCTTATCCTTCATAAAAAAGACGCAGGCAGACCCCAGCGCGGTTCCGAGAAATGGGACTAAAAGCCCCGTTGTCACTTGTACATTCATTCTTCTACCTCTTATCCGTCATCCGCCCCATCCAGCCTCTCATACGAGCTGAAACGATCAGTCACAGATGACCCATTTAAAGCCCATTATACTACTAATAGTAATAATAGGTACATTTTCATGAATTATGGGCGACAGAAACCCCATCCGGACATCCAGCCTGCACATAAGTTTTCAAACCCTGCTGATGTCCCTTTGCTTGCATTTACGAGCCCAATCGCAATATCAACCGTAACGGTTTCGGATCAAGATACCCGCTTCCCGGTCATTTCGATTTTCCCCTCAGATTATTGCGGTCGAAGCGAAAATAGATCCAAAAGGAAACAAGGGTCATGATGCCGTCGCTGACCAGCTGGGTCCACACCAGCCCGCTCATCCCCAACAGGTAGTCCATCAGCAAAAGAAGGGGTGCATAGAGGACCAGCTGGCGGATGAGAGCCAGAATAAAGGCGTAGCCAGCCTTGCCCATCGCCTGGAAAAAATAGAGGATGTGGAAGCACATGAACATAAAGGGCGTCGCCAGGCATCTGGCTCTTAAAAAGGAAGCTCCAAGGACAGCGGTTGCTTCGTTGTTGATAAAAAGCCGCAGGATCTGGGGAGCGAAGACTTCGTAAAAGATGATCGCGGCTGCGGCGACAAGAAGCCCGGCGATCCGGCTCTCATTTAAAATCTTCCTCATGCGTTTATGGTTGCCGGCGCTATAGTTGTAAGCCACCAGGGGCATCATTCCCTGGCAGATTCCGACTCCGGTATTGAGAGGGATCCGCTCCGCTTTAAGGACAATCCCAACGGCAGCCAGGGCGATATCCCCATAAGCCGCCATCAGCTTGTTGATGAGGATCTGGGAAAAATCAAAGAGCAGGTTGGACGCGCCCGCCGGAATACCGCCCAGAATCATGACACGGATCAGATTTCCTCCAGGCAGCCCCGCCGCCGGCGACAGGGACAGAACCGTTTTCTTTCTGAGGCGAAGAATCAGGACAATAAAATAGATCATGGAAATGATGTTGGAAAGAAGGGTTGCGATCCCCGCTCCCAGAATCTCGCTGCCCTTAGGCAGCAGGACAAACATAAAGAGAGGGTCTAGCCCGATATTCAAAAGACCTCCCAGTGAAGTACCAAAGGCAGCTTCCCTGGAGCAGCCGACCGCCCGGACCAGCTGGGAGAGAGTCAGCTGCAGGATGGTGGGAATGCCTCCGATCATCACGACACAGAGAGCATACTGGGCGGCGTAGGAAAAGGTCTGGTCGCTGGCGCCCAATGCCCACAGTATCGCGTCCCGACCGAAAAAGACGATGAGGCTGTAAGATAGGCTGACCGCGATCCCGAAGTAAAAGGCAAAGGCGCTGATTTTAGAAGCGTCTTTCGTCTTTCCCGCTCCCAGCAGGCGGGAAATAAGAGATCCCGCGCCGATTCCGATCAACCCCGATACCGCATTGGAGATATTAAAAATGGGAAGCACCAGAGATGCCGCCGCTACCATGTACGGGTTTCCGGTCCTGCCGATAAAGAAGGTGTCCGCCAGATTATAGACCAGAACAATCATCTGTCCGATGATAGTCGGAATACACATCTGCGCCAGAGCCTTCGGCACCGGCATCCTTTCAAAGAGTTCCTGATTCGTCTTGTTTTCAACTGCTTTCAGCATGAAATTTCCACTCTCTTCTTTCCGCTTCTAAGAACAGAAAATATTTTAGCACAAAACTTTCATCCCCCCAACACATTGGACGATACAAGTCCACATGCCATATTCGGTCCTTATTCTACGCATTATCATGCAAAGGCTATATCTTTTACAGAGATCGACCTTCTCAACCTTGCGGTGGAGCTATCTGTCTTTTTAGATTCCATTATCCGCCCATTATCAATTTGATCTATAATAGAATCACCTGTATGGGTCTATGACATAAATTCATTTTGTAAGAAGCATATTTGGAAACCTCCATGACGCCGCTGCCTGATGGAAGTTTCTGTCCCAATTCAATGACGCAGCGATTAGTCTAAAACTTATGAAAAATATTTTACTGCTGGAAGATGACATTCACATGTGCCAACTGCTGACTGACTATCTGGAATGTAAAGACTACCGGATCACTGCCATCCACCATTTGGAGGCCCTAACGGATGCTGTCAGTCTGACTGACTACCGTCTCATTCTCATCGATCTGGGGCTTCCCGATGGCAGCGGCATCACCGCGATCAAACAGATCCGCAGCAGCTGCACTGTCCCGATCATTGTCATCACCGGACAGAACAGCGATGATGCCAAGGCACTTTGCTTTACCTATGGCGCGGACGATTACGTCGTCAAACCCTTTTCGATTGTAGAGCTGGAAGCCCGAATCAAGGCAAACCTGCGCAGGGTTGAGATCTACGATGGGAATGCACCTCAAACATCCCTTCAAATCAAAGGGCTTACGATCAAATTTAAGGCACGAGAGGTCTTCTGTGATGGGCGGAAAATCGACCTGACACGGACGGAATTTGATATCCTGCAGCTGCTCGCCACACATAGAAATCAGGTGTTTTCAAAGGGTCAGATCTATCAGCAGGTCTGGAAAGATTCCTACCTGGATAACGAAGATGTCGTCAATACTCATATCAATCGTCTCCGAAGAAAGTTGGGATCGTCCAAAGACTGTATTGAAACTCTGTGGGGCATCGGCTACCGGATGAAAGATTCCGATCACTAAAGTACCCCATTATCTTCCAATTCTTATGAGGGACAGGCTCGTATGATCGCTACCGCGGAACTCATCATCATGCTTATCACCATACTTTACATCTGCCAATATCGCAGGAGCAAAGATCTGCATAAAAGTATCTCCGCTGCAGCAATATATCTCCGGCAGGAGCATGATTCCTTCAGACCGCTCCTCGACCACACCGATGATCGGGATATGCAGGAGTTGCTCACTGCAATCAATTCGTCTGTCCTTAAACAGTACTGCCTGTCCCAAAAATTCTGCACTCTTAAGACTCAGTACCGGACAAATATCGCGGATATCTCTCACGACCTGAAAACGCCGATCACAACCCTCTCCGGCTATATTGATCTGCTCGACCTCAAATATCAACAGTTCGGCAACAACGCTTCCGAGGTCAACGAAGTTCTGCAGAAGACAAAACAAAAATCGCAGACCATGCAGCATGTCATTCTGCAGCAGCTGGATTTTGCCAGGATCTGCTCCGGTGACGTCCAGTTTCCGATGAGGGAAACAGATCTGACCGAACTCTGCCGTGAAATCATCCTGTCCTACTATGATCTCTTAAATGCAAAAGGGTTTCGCGTCAATCTGTGTCTCAGCAGCCCCTCTATCCACGTCCAAACCAGTCCCACCGCAATCACGTGCATCCTGCACAACCTGATTGACAATGCCATTCGGTACGGTGATTCCGGCAAGTTCCTGGAACTTGGCATTTCGGAGGATGACAAAAATGCCGTAATCCATCTTACGGATCATGGTCCCGGCATCTCTCCTGCGGAACAAACCAGGATATTTGAAAGAAATTACCGGATCGGCGACACCCGCTTAGTCGGGAAGGATCGCACAGGATTGGGACTTTCGATCGCCACAAAGGTTGCCGCTCGCTGCCGGATGAAGATTGAGCTGGACAGTCAGAGCGGCAGAACCACCTTCTCTGTCATCGTTAGAAAAACGTTAGAAAGTCCCCATAAAAATGACGATTTCATCTGATACCATTTCTTTCATCAGAAAATCCACTGTCGGAAAGGTTCTTGCTGAAATTGAACTCACTTGTCATTGAAGGGAAACACGTCAGTAAAAAATTTGGCAGTACGACTGCTCTAAGCGGACTGGATATTCATGTCCCGTCCGGTTCCATCTACGGTCTGATCGGCTTAAACGGCGCCGGAAAGAGCACGCTCATGAAAATTCTGGTCGGACTGGAGGATATGGACGATGGAAGTCTCCGCATGTTTGATCAACCGGGCATCACATCCAAGGGGCTTGACGCAACCGGCTCCATCATTGAATATCCCTATTTCTACGAGCGACTGACCGGTCTGGAAAATCTAAAACTTCACGCCGCCTATATGGGCTTTCATGATAAAAAGAGGATTGACGAAGTTCTGGAACAGGTCGATCTGACCATTGATGCGGGCAGGAGAGTTTCCACTTACTCCCTCGGTATGCGGCAAAGGCTCGCAATTGCACGCGCAATTCTGACCTATCCCAAGCTTCTCATTTTAGATGAGCCTACCAATGCGCTGGATCCGGAAGGCATCCGGAATATGCGCGAGCTGTTCAAGAGGATCAATCGCAGCTTCGGCACGACTATCCTGATCTCCAGCCATATCCTTTCGGAAATGGAACATCTAGCGGACTGGATCGGCATCCTTGACCGACATGCCATCGTACAGGAAAGGCCGATGGCGGAGATAAGAAAGCTGAACCGCAGCTACCTCTCCATCGTAACTGACAACGCGAAGAAAAGCTGTATCATTTTGGAGCGCCTTGGCATCTCGGATTTTGCGGTCCAGGAGAACAACAGTATCCGCATCTACGAAAAAACAGATTCCTCCGCCATTGCGAAAGCTCTGGTCACCGGAGGCGTATCGCTCTATGAGATGGCGCAGGACGCCAGGACGCTGGAAGATTATTTCTTAGAACTTGTTCATCAGGGAGAAAGCCATTGAGCATATCATCATTGATGCGCCTTGAAGCGCGCAAAATCAAAATCCACCGATTGATCCTGTTCGCGATACCGATCACGCTGGTCCTGATCTACGCGACCTTCGTTTCAATCTATGGGATCAACCAAACCCATGCAAGCAGCTTTGCGGCTATCATCAAAATGATGACAGCAACGGTGTGGGACTTCTACTTTTTTTATACCGCTTACCTTGTCAGCAAGATCATCGTCGAAGAATATGTCAACTGCACGGTGATGATTCTCTTTACCTACTCCATCCCACGCCGCCGTATATTTTTCGCAAAAATCCTGTCCACATCTGTAATCAGTCTGACCTGTCAGGCCGTATCACAAACCATCTGCTTCATCTTTCTGCTTACAATGGACAGACGCTTTTCGCTTGTAAACGGCTTCATCACAAGGGTCGACTATATCGAGTGGACGCAGTATGTGCTGATCGACCTCCTCGCTGCGGCAGCATCCGTCCTGTTCCTGTCAGCAATTGCCGTAATACGAAAGTCCTCGGCTTCCGTATTTCTCTACGGAATAACCTTTTTGTTTGTCTATCAGGTGATCATCAGCCAGATCAATGAATTTTCAATCCTATGGCCCTGCTATACGGCACTCTTTTTAGGATGTGCTTTCTTTTCTACCGTATCGATTCATCGCTGGATGAATCGGCTGACAGCAAAATAGCAGCTATATAAAAGCTGGCGTCCCGATTACGCCCCTGCCGTAAGACACAAAGTCCTCCAACTCCCAGGTTCTGTTAAATATCCATCTCAGACACTCTTTTATAAGGAAAGAGAAACTCCACTTCCGTTCCCTGTCCGGGCTGGCTTTTGATATGGATCTTTGCGCGGCTGACCTGAGCGCCGTGCTTGACGATCGAAAGTCCCAGACCGGTCCCCCCTGTTGCCTTCGACCGGCTCTTGTCGACCCGGTAGAATCGTTCAAAAATCCGCTCCAGCTGATCCTCCGGAATACCAATCCCCGTATCCGCAATGCGGACCAGACAGCCATCCTCTTTTTGAAAAACGGACAGGTCCACCCTGCCGTTTCTGACATTGTACTTGATCGCGTTATCCGTGACATTAAACATCATTTCCCGGATCAGATGCCGGATACCGACTACCTCCGCATGTGTCCCCGCAAGACTGAGACTTACTTCATTTTTTACCGCATTCGGCTCAAGAGAATGGATCACGTCCTCCGCCGTCTGATACAGATCAACCGGCTCGTCCTTCAGGGCGATCCCGCCTTCATCGAGCTTTGACAGCTTCATGATATCATCGATGAGGCTGATCATCCGATTCGCTTCTTTATAAATGCGCGCCGAAAATTCCGGTATATCCTCCTGCCTTACCAGTTTGTTCTTCATAATCTCCGCATATCCGGAAATAGAAGTCAGAGGGGTCCTGAGTTCATGCGAAACATTTGCGGAGAATTCTGTTCGCATGTCCGCAACGGCATCTTTTTCTTTATTCTGTTCATCAATTCGCTTCAGCAGTGGCTTTATTTCATCATAAACATGATTGTTCCCTATCGGATCATCCAGATTCAGCTCATTGATGGGACGGATCAGTGCTTCTGCCTGATACTTGGAATAAAGCCAGGCCGCAAGAAGCATCGTAACACCCAGAATCATCATCAGAGGCAGATAATCCAGGGCCGTGAACAGAACCGTTCTGGCCGCTGTAGAAACCCGAATAACGTTGCCGTCCTTTAGCATTCTGGCATAATAAAACATATCCTGCCGCAGGGTATCGGATCTCCTGACATCCGCTCCGCTTCCTTCTTTCAGCGCCTGCTGAAACTCCGGACGATCTTTATGACTGGTAAAGGTATATTCATCCTCTTCCGAATCATAAAGAACGCTGCCCCTGGGGTTGATCAGCGTAACCCGGGTGTTCTTCTCCACCTCATCCAGCTCTTTCAGATATTTTTCACCGGAAATGTTGATGGCGGCTGCCAGATAATTCCCCTCTTCCTTCAGATGATTCCTGGTCAGGGTTTTCATTCTCCCGTACATAAAGAAAATGGTGATCCCGTACGCAATAAACAGCGTTGCGGTAATCACCAGTATCATGCTTCTTTGTATCCTTGCTCTCATTTTACCCCTCTGCCAGCTTATATCCGACTCCCCTGACTGTCTGAATCAGATCACCTGCCGTCTCCAGCTTCTGTCTCAGTGTCCGGATATGAACATCAACGGTTCTGGTCTCACTGATGTACTCATACCCCCAGATATCGGTCAGAAGCTGATCCCTGGTTAAAACAATACCCGGATTTTCCATCAATATTTTTAAAAGACTGTACTCCTTCAAAGTCAGAACCACGCCCTTGCCATCTACAGTCACCTCATGTTTTTTCAGATCCAGCCTCAGGTTCCGCAGGGATATGACCTGCCCTTCCGCATTATCTCTCTTCTCTGACCGTCTCAGAACAGCGCGAATTCTTGAAACCAGTTCCATCATTCCAAACGGTTTTGTGATATAGTCATCCGCTCCAAGATCCAAAGCCATAACCTTGTCATACTCCGCGCCCTTTGCTGTCAGCATAATAACCGGTATCTTCGCCCTCTTTGGATCTGCTCTCATTTTCCTTAAAAGGGATATTCCATCTTCTCCGGGCAGCATAATATCCATCAGAACCAGATCCGGAATTTCATTTCTTACGCCTTGCTCAAACGCCTGTCCGTTCTCGAAGCCCCTCGCCGTAAAACCGGTACTCTCCAGAGTGTAAACCACCAGTTCCCTTATGCTGTCATCATCTTCCACACAAAAAATCATAGCGTTCCGTTTCTCCTTATGCCTTTCATTTTAGGGAAAACCTGGCGGCATAGCAACCAGGTTATCGTAAATCCATGTAAAGTCAGTTCTGAGGAAGAGGAGTCAGCTCATGATCCTTCAGCTCAGGCATACTGAAATGATCCATAGTCTCTTCGGCAATCGCTGCACAATTATCTGTAATTCGCTCAAGCGAATAGAGGATCACCGTAAATCCTTCTGTCATGGAAGGACTGCACGTCCCGTCTTTCACACGGGCAAGATGTGCCTTGCGGAATCCCTTGAGGGCTTTTCTCATCTTCTTCTTATCAAGAGAAACCTTGCGGGCATCTACCTGATTGCCGGTTTCAATGGAATCAATTGCCCGGGCAAACTGAATCTCCGCGATATTGAAACATTGTGCAAGCTCTCCCAAGGCAACTTCGGAAAAGGTCATATTCCTTTCCTTCATCTCTTTCACAGAACCGACAATTTCCTCGCAGCGTTCCGCTATACGGCCGATGTTATTAATGACAGTCAGCATAACCGCCGCCTGCTCTGACTGTGTCTCTGTCATCCTGCCATCGGCAAACATTCTTGAGATAAACCCGGCTATAGTGAGCTCCCCCTGATGAACAGTCTCAAACAGTTCCCGGTAGGCCCCGTACCGATAGGCTTTTTTCTCTTCATTCTCCCTGCCCATCAGGGAGCGTTTCGCCGCACTGATCATATGGAGGGCAGATTTGGAAACCTCGTGGATTTCCTGTGAAACCAGATACATGGCTGCAACAGGCTGTTCAAGAACTCCGTTTTCAAGATATCTGGGCTTGAAGCTGGTCTGCTCTTTCTCCTCCTCCCGGTCTTCTCCCCGGATAATGAACGTGACAATCTTCACCATGAGAGGAATCAGCGGCAGCCAGACCAGCGTCATGACAACGTTAAACGAGGTATGGGCATTTGCAATTTGTCTGGAAATCACTTCAATCTCCGGTCCTTTTGGAGAAATCAATCTGACAAACCTCGAAAAGACAGGAATGATACAGACAAAGATAGCCGCCCCGCTGATATTAAAAAGGCTGTGGGCAATCGCTGTTCTCTTCGCATTTTTACTTCCGCTGATTGATGCCAGAAGGGCAGTAATCGTTGTACCGATATTATCTCCCAGCAGGATCGGAATTGCCCCGGTCAGACCGATTACAGAATGCAGCCCATCCGGTCCCGCCTGAGACGCAAAATTCTGAAGGACAGCGATTGTTGCGGATGAACTTTGAACAACCAGCGTCATCGCGCATCCCAGAGCCAGACCCAGAACAGGTATGTCCTTCACCTGTCCCATCAGATGAATGAATACCGGACTTGATGCCAACGGTTTCATCACCGTTCCCATGATCTCAATTCCTTCAAATAAAATACCAAAGGATAAAATAACCAGGCCGATATTCTTAACCTTCTCCTTCCTGGCTATAAAATTTATGATGAATCCGACAAAGATAATCGGATAGATATAATCACTGAGCTTAAAGGCGATCAGCTGAGCCGTCATGGTCGTCCCGATATTGGCGCCAAAGATAACAGAAATCGCCTGCGGCAGGTTCATAAGCCCCGCACTGACAAAGCCGATTACCATAACCGTGGTCGCTGAGCTTGACTGCAGAATCGCTGTCACTAGGGCTCCTGCCAATGCTCCCATAATCGGATTGCTGGTCAGAAAGCCCAAAATCTTTTTCATTTTTTCACCGGCTGCTTTCTGCAGGGCATCACTCATTGAGTTCATGCCGTATAAAAAGAGAGCCAGGCCTCCGATCAGGCCGAACACAATCTTTACATTTTCATTCATAGAATTTACTCCTTTATAAAAAATCCTTCAAACCCATTACAAAGTGTACTGATTCACCCCGCCATCTTCTATCTGATGAATGTAAAGTTATGTTAATTCTATGTAAAATAATAACCTGTATTTTAAATTCCGTGTAAAGTCATCAACTGTTTTCTGAAACCCACTCTCTTGCTCTTCATATATAATCCCGTCAAACGCTCCTTTTTGTTGCGCCCGCATCAGATTCATGATAGGATGCAACAATCTGCTGCTGATTTCATATCTTTGCGGCAGTGTTCTATATATAAGGAGAAAACCTGTTATGGCACATAAAACGCAGCCATCCTTTATGACCCGTTCCGCCGTCGTTGTGCTGGGCGCGCTCTTTTGCTGCCTGCTCTGGGGCAGCGCCTTTCCCTTTATTAAGATCGGCTACTCCACTCTCGACATCCATTCCTCCGACGCCTTTTCCCAGATTCTGTTTGCCGGAGTCCGCTTCACCGGCGCCGGCATTTTGACTTTGATTCTAGGCAGCATCGGGGAGAGGAGGGTCCTCCTGCCTCAAAAGACCTCCTGGAAATACATCCTGGTCCTGAGCCTTTTTCAGACCATCCTCCAGTACGTCTTTTTCTATATGGGACTTGCCCATACCTCCGGAGTCAAATCTTCGATCATCGAAGGCGTCAACGTCTTCGTCGCCATCCTGGTCGCCGCCCTCCTCTTCCGGCAGGAGAAAATCAATGCCGGGAAAATGCTGGGCTGTCTGATCGGCTTTATCGGTCTGGTCCTTGTAAACCTGGTCGGAAACTCGGATTTCCACCCGACCTTTACCCTTTCCGGCGAGGGCGCCATCCTCTTAAGCACCGTAGCCTACGCCTTTTCATCTGTCTTTATGAAGCAGTTCTCGAAAAAAGAAGATCCGGTCATGCTGAGCGGCAGCCAGTTCATTCTCGGCGGTCTTGTCATGGTCATCATCGGCCTTATAAATGGAGGCAGTTTAAATCCGGCTGGAAATACCCTGTCTATCAAGGCTGTCAGCGTCCTCTTCTGGCTCGCCTTCGTCTCCGCCGGGGCTTACTCGGTCTGGTCCATTTTATTAAAATACAACACCGTTTCCCGGATCACGGTCTTTGGCTTCATGACTCCAGTCTTTGGTGTCCTGCTCTCCGCCCTGCTTCTTAGAGAAACTTCACAGCTTGCCCCCATCAGCCTCCTGGCTCTTCTTCTGGTCAGTCTGGGCATCTATATCTGCCAGAAGGCGTAACATTCATGTGTTACGCCTTTTCCTTTCTCTCCGCCCGATTCCATCGGATCAGAAAATAGACAAGCTCCATCACAAAGGTGGCGCCCCAGCCGACGGGGTAACTCAAGCTGACCGCCCGCGCCGAATTGAAAATGTGGTGGGTCATGATATACAGATAGGTCTGCCGGACCGCGACGAAACCGATCAGCATAATGATCATCGGCCCGGCAGAATCTCCCCTGCCGCGAAGCGCACCGGCAAGGACATGGTTGACACAGTTAAAGAGAAGAAAGAAAATATTGGTCCGGACGAACAGCACGCCGAAGTAGAGAACCTTTTGATCGGAGGAAAAAAGTCCGACCGCCTGTCTGGCAAAGATCCAGATCACAAGGTCGATCACCAGCGTAATGAAAAGTGTCAGTCCAATCGAAATTCTGGTTCCGTCGTTGGATCTCCTTGTATTGCCAGCTCCGACATTCTGACTGACGAAGGTCGTTGCCGCCATCGCCATGCTCTGCATTGGCAGCATGACGAACTGATCGATTTTATTGTAACTTGCCCAGCCCGCCATACAGGACGCCCCGAAATAGTTGATGTAGGACTGGACAAAAACATTGGAAAATGCCGTAATCACAGCCTGGATCCCGGTCGGAAGACCGACCTGAAAGATCTGCTTTAAGATCATGCCGTCAATTTTCAGATCGGGCAGGGTCAGTTGATAGACGTCGTCCGATCGCAGCAGCAGCATGAGGGTCAGTCCGGCTGAA
>AUXO010761837.1_pt1 | contig 11717 bp, 16 predicted proteins | sample 768731 | NCBI WGS metagenome assembly AUXO01 (sample SAMN02715735, study PRJNA202380) | gut metagenome | biome: sheep rumen | host: Ovis aries | place: New Zealand: Palmerston North | reverse complement strand
AATTGTTTTTTGAAGAGAAAGTTCTTTATATAATTCTGATTTTTCTATTTCTTTTTTATCATCAACAACATTTATTGTTTCCAAATATCTGAAATGTACCATAGCATCTACTAATTCATTAAAACACCAAGTAAAGAATTCTTCAGTATTATTTGAAGTTAGATTTACATAATATTCATAACTGTTCGGAGATACTTTTTTATTAATCTGATAAAGTATTATTATATAACCATCATTAGTTTTTGAAGTTTTTTCCATTCCTTTAAATTCTACCTTATAGTTTATAGAACCATCTGGATCGTAATACCAAATATCGCCGTTTGAAAAAATATCTGCATATTTAATGACAGAATCAGTAAAAAATAGATATTGTGTTTCAGTATTATCTACAAATAAGTGTATTTCATCCTTTGGAATATCTATATTATTTTTTTCGATAAATTCTTTATATTCATTGCTGCCATTGAAATACTCCCAAACTTCGTTTTCACTATTTGTAAAACGCTTTATTGGTTCATTGTTCTTATCGAAATATAACTTTGAACCTGGATAATTAAAAATACAATATTTTTCTTTTCTTCCATTACTTGGGAAATAACAAGAAAAATCTGCACTTTCCGGTCTTTCTGTACAAGTTACTTCGTAACTTCCATCTATATTATACTTATATTCAAAAGTTCCTGTTGATAATATTGTTTCTTTTCTTATCCTATTATTATTATCATTAAGATACCAGGTTTCCAAACAATCTTTTATTTCATTATTATTATCATCGAACAAGTAAAGTTTTTCATACTTAACATTAAAACTTTTTTCATAGAACTCTTCCAGAAATTGCTGTTTATTGTCTTTGAAACTAAATGCTTCATTTTTTATTGGATTTCCAATTTTATCAACAGTAGCAATATAATTATAATCGTTGTCATGTGATAATATTACAAAAACATTTCCGTTTTTTGTAACTTTATCTATAATTTCATTTTCACCAAATACAGGTTTATTATTATTTGGATTTTTCCAACTATGGAGCCATGCAGGATAATTTTTCTCTTCAAGGATTTTCTCCTTTGAATATGAGTTCTGTAATAGCAACAAAAAGGTTAAGAAAATTAATGTAAGTTTTTTCATAAAATCACTCCTTTATATAAAAATACAAAGTAATTACAATCTACTTTTTTATATTATTTGAAGCATCTGACATACCTTCTGATAATTGATATATCATACGGTTGTTTTTATATTTTACTAATTGTTCTCCTATATCTGAAAGTGAAATATATGAAGGTTCTTTTAATAAACGATTCCATTCAATATTCCAATCAGCAAGTTCAATATTTTCCACTCTTCTTTTCATTTTCAAAAAATCTTTATCAATATTGAAAAGCGAATCTCTTTGTGTTATATAACCATTAAAATACAACCAATTATAAGCATTAATATAGGATTCATAGTTTTTAATCACATCAGTTTTTGTAGAACTTTCAGACAGCTTTTTAGCTGTTGAGCAGCTGAAACAAGTAAATACAATAACAAAAATAAAGAATATGCCGATGTTTTTCATAAAATCACTCCTTATATAAAATATTCAAATAACAACATTATTTACGGACAGAGCCTTATATTATTAAGTTTGAAAGACGTATTGTTCTGTATACGAACTTCTTCAGAGCATTTTGTTCTGTAAAGAACTCCAATTGTTGTAGAAACTTTATGAACGCCGTTATCATTTATTTCTTTGAAAAAAGTTTCTCCAAATAACATGAATGAAACAAATATTAAAGTTATAAAAATAAATATTTTTTTCATAAAAACTCCTAATTTTATAAAATATTCAAACATTACAATTTACGGACAGAGCCTATAGTAATTTATACAGTTCCTGTAAATTTGTAATTACTTCCCAACCGGATAATATTCCCTGGAAATAATGAAAAATTCCGCTTTCAGTGTCATATTTCATTTTTTTCTGATATTCAGTATTTGTGTATGTGTCAATCGTATTTTTTATTATTTTTTTTAATGCATTATGCCAGAATATATCTTTTTCCAGTTCTTCATAATTTTTATATCTTCTTAAAGATTCATGTAATTCTACGACATCCATTAATATTTTATAATCTGATACTGAAAGCCCTTTTATATTTTCTTCTCTTTTTATTGTCAGCTGCAGCCATTTATTGATAATAGCCGATAAACTATCGTTAATTTTTTCAGAAATTTCTTTATATTCATCCTTTTTAGAGAAGCACTTACAGTTGTTACATGCAATATGAATATCCTTTATTCCCGGAGTATTTTCTTTGGTTTCATTAATCCATTCCTGGATATCTTCTTTTGATACAGAATCATCAGTTTCTATAACTATTTTCATATAAATCCTTCCTATCTTTTATTCTTAGTTTCATATTTTGCTTTGACTTTCATTACGTTATTTTCTTTTTCAAGATAGAGTCTCGCCCTGTATGTATTTCCGGCCTTGCTTTTGATTGTAAGCGGTTTTGTTTCACCGCCTTCAAGCATTTTTTTCAGTTCTGCCGGTGGAATACTTGTGCCACAGTATTTTTTTGGTATGCTGAATTTGCATCCATTTTTATAATTATTGCAGTAATAATAATACGTATTTGTCTGAAGCGTTCCTTTTTTGCAAACCGGGCATACTCCATAATTTTCTTTTTCGTATTTTATGAAATCCCCCTTCGGCTTTATACATTTTCTTATATAGTCATTTATGCTTTTTTCAAATTTTGCAGGATCTTCCGCAAGTTCCCTTTCCCATTTTGTTGTCTGGGCGATGCTTGCAATCTGCCTTAAATCTTCATCTTTCATAAGGAAATCGAGAAGATAAAAACCTTTTTTTGTAACAAAAAAGTTCTTCTTTCTTTTTTCGCAGTATTTCATTTCGAAAAGTTTTTCAATTATTGCACCTCTTGTAGCTTCTGTTCCAAGGCTTACAAGTTTTTCTTCGTCTTCCTCTCCTGTTGGATTTTCCATAAAAGTTAAGAGTGAACTTTCTGTAAACTGTTTTTTTGGCTGAGTATATTTATCAAGAATGTTATATTCAACCGCTTTCAAAGGACCATCTGGATTAAAATCATTTACATAGGTTCTTAAATCTTCATCCGGTTCAGACTCTTTCCATCCCATGTTTTTGATAATTTTTACAAGAGATTTTAATGTATGTTTTCCACATGATAAAATCATCTGTATTTCTTCATACTGAAAATCATCCATAATGCTTTGTAAAAATGTCTTCAATACAATATTATACACGTTTCTTTCCATTTCTGTTGCCCTTCCTGGTAATGGAGCAAGCGGAATAAGAGCGTGGTGGTTTTCTGTCGATATTTTTTTTGAATCAAATATTTTTTTATTTGTATTTACAATTTTTTCTTCTTTACAAAGATATTTCCATTTACTCTGGTTTGCGGTTTTTTTGTATGCTTCTATAAATACATCAACATTATCTTCTCCCAGGACAGTTCCGTTTGTTCTTGGATAGGAAAGACATTTATATTCTTCATACAGCTTCTGTGCAATTTCAAGAGTCTGCTGTGTTGTATAGTCATACTTATCAGCCGCAATTTTTGCCAATGCTGTAAAGGAGAGCAGATGTGGACTTCCGATTCTTTTTTCTGCTTTTCTATAGTTGGGTTTTAATTCTGATTTTTTTAATTCTTCAATAATAAGCTTTAAATTATCCGGGGTATTAAAGGCAGTTTTTTTTGTTTCCGGGTTTATAAGAAAAGCTTCTGCTTTGTTTCCTTTGCTGTCAGTATATATAATCTGAAGTTCATAATATTTCTGCGGTACAAAATTTTCTATATCTTTGTTTCTTCTGGCAATTGCTGCAAGAATTGCTGTCTGCACCCTTCCCACAGAGAAAGTATCAGTATTTCCGATAGTAACATATCGGGAAAGGTTCATTCCGCAAATCCAGTCAGCGTGCTGACGTGCATAGCCGTTTGCTGCCAGATTGTTATAATCGGAAAGTGGTTTCATTTTCTGCAATGCTTTCTGTATAACTGGGGGTGTTAAGGATTCTGAGGTCCAGAACCGTTTGCACCTTGAATAGTTGATATGAGCCTTTGATTCTCTCATAACGGTTCGGGCGATCAACTCACCTTCACGGTCAGCATCCGTTGCGATTACAATTTCTTCCGTGCTGCCATATTTTCTTAACAGTTCATTTACAATTGCAGTCTGATTTTTTGCATAAGCTATTTTTTGATATTTGAATTCAGATGGGATTATGGGAAGATAATCAATTGTTCTCTTATCAGTATTTTCGGGCAGATAATAATCCGGTTCTACAAGTTCATACAGATGCCCCTGGCAATAAGTTATGATGTCACCTTTACTGTTCTGATAATATCCTTTTTGTTTTGTCGCACCCAGAGCTTCTGCAAAGCTTTGTGCTACCGAGTTTTTTTCACAAATAATAAACATATAGAAAGATTCCTCTTAATTTATCTTACTGATAGTTTTTGCTTTTTGCAATATTTTTATTTTTATTTAAAAACGGACAAAAGTACAAAATCTTATGTAATTCCGGTCCAAAAGTACAAGATTATTTTACGTTTTTGCATCAAGTTTTTTTATAAGAAACGGATAAAATCAGTATAAATTCGGTACAAAATCCGGGTATTTTAGATGCGAAATTCGGGCCAAAAGTACAAAATCTTGATGAATGTGTATTGTTAACGATAATTAAGGCTATATACGTCTAATTAAATCTTTCTGAAGCTTCCTGTTTTATGTATTTATATCTATTTATATTTTGTTACGTTTTGTAGACAAAGCCTTTTTGTTAAAAATCGGGCCAAAAGTACAAAATCCTATGTGTAAAACCGGACAAAAGTACAAGATGTTTTAACATCTTCTTTTTCCAAAACGGCTCAGAGTTAAAACCGGGCCAAAAGTACAAAATATATTTTGTAATATAAATATATTTATAAATAAATTTATTTAGGTAATAAATTTATTTAGGTGTAATCCCATTCTGATGTATTTCTGATTGCTGCTTCAAGTTTTCTCATAAGACGATTGTAATCTCTAGTTACAATTTTTGCCGCTTCTGTGGTTTGCAAGGCATCAGATATATCGCTGTACTGTTTTTGAACAAGCTGATATATCGTACTGCTTTCCCAATGATTCAATGAAATTGATTCTGTTTTTTCAGTTTCATACATTTCTATTTTCTTTGTGTTTTTTTTATTCTTTTTCTTTCTGGAGCCTTTGAGAGAAATGTATTTATCAGCAGTTTGTTTTGAAATTGTTTTTCCGATTAAAGACTGTTTCCAACCTGTTTGTATAGGAAACTGAACTCCTAAGAGCCGAAGCTGTTCGTTTTTAATGCCACATCCTTTTGTCATTCCCGATATCAGAAATTCTTCTGTTATTACAACAGATTCATTTTCAATGCTTTTTTCTACCGGTTTCATATCAGCAAAAGAAACATTCTTTATTTCATTCATATTCATTCCTTTTGTCGCACATTTGCGACAATTTATTTTTCAAATTCATTCTGGATGTAATCAACCGCATAAACATCAAAGAAAACATGACCGTTAAACAATTCTTCTTTTTTTGTTGCCATAAAAAGATTCTTTTTCATAGGGTCATTCATTAATTTTTCATATACTTTTTCACAGATTTCCGGCCACATTCCGTTTTTCTTATATTTTGCGATTATTGCTTCACGTTCTATATCTGCTTCGTTCTTTTCAACTTTTTCTTCAATCAGTTTTTTTGTATCAGTTTTTCGGATAGGAACAGTAATGGTGTTTTCTTTTCCGGTAAATCTTATCTGCTTTGGCCGGCCTTGTTTATTTTTTTCCATTTCAATAAACATATTTAATTTAAGTTCTTCACTAAGTTTATTGATTTCATTCATTGCCTTTTTAAGGCACTTGCTTTCAAAATGTGAATCATCATTTTTATAAAGGTCTTCTGCGTTCATATATTTACGCATGTAAGCAATGGTAAACCATTCAGTTTTCCAGGTTCCTGCAGGATTTCCATAGCGACCTTTTGTGTTGTAGTAAGATTTCATAAGTTCGTACAGGCGGATAGAGTAGTATGATTTCAGTTTTCCTACCGGTTGAAGGTCAATTATTGAATACTGCTTATTTTCGAGCAAAGCGACACCGATTACGCCAGGATTGAAAGTAAACTCAATCTTATGGTCTTTTCGCCCTTTGTTATGAATATACTTAGCCGATACAAACCAAGGAAACCACTGGTCATAGGTATCGTTATGAAGATATATGGTTTCCTTGGTAACTTCCTTCACCATTTTCTGAATTTCAGTTCTCTGCTTACCACCTTCACAGGTTGTCATATCCTTTGCATAATCACTAATTGCAAATGTACATTTAAAATCGTTCCAGTCGACATTTTCCCAGTTAGAAGAGTCAAAAAGGTTCATGTCTCTATATTCTTCGATACTCTTCTTATTCTCTTTGTTAGCAAATTTCATATTGAGCAGATAAGTACCATATTTAATCAATTTGTAAGCGGTTGCAGATGAAATCTTCATCAAGGCTTTTGAGGTGATATTAGACTGTCTGATATATTTTTTTGATGTATTCATTTTATTCTCCTATTTTTTGTGTGTAAAACAAGGTTTATCCGTTATTTTTATTTAAATTTAATTATATTATTTAACAGAGCTGTAATTCCTTGTATTACAACGATTTACGATTTTTTTTGGGCCAAAAGTACAAAATATCGGGCCAAAAGTACAAAATCATGTGCAAAACCGGGCCAAAAGTACAAAATACCGGGCCAAAAGTACAAAATCTCAGCCGTATATTTCGTCATGCAATATTTCCATAATATAGGCACTTCTGCTGACTCCCTTTTCCTTTGCTTTTCTGTCAAGTATTTCTTTTTCGTTAGGAGTACATACAAGAGGAACGGTTGTTCTTCTCAGTTCTTCCTTTGTTTTTGTCCGGGGTCTTCCACTGCCGGGTCTTACTCCGCCGTGCTGTCCTTTTTTCATTTCTGCTGTCATTTATAAAACTCCTGTAAATGTGCATTTTTTTATACATTTTACGACAAATCTTGATTTTGTCAATGACTATTATATCAGTTTTTATATTATTTTTGCAAACTGTCTTTTAATTTGCTCTATAACCCCTCTAGGATTGAAAAAACAGGGGGTATTTGGGCTTGGTTGATATATTTGTCATTTTTGCCCTCGGATGCGTCTACGTGAATCCTAGAGCCGTTTTAGACGGTTTGTGTTTGTACGTTTTCAATATTTTACTTCACCCTTGTCTAATTTGTTTAAAAGCTGTAACTGAGTATGACAATCATATTCATTCATACAGTCTGTAAGAAGCTGACTGTCGATAAAGCCTTCATCGTCATCAATACACACAGCCGGATATTTCTGAACCAGTTGCGTACATGTGTTGCATGTGTAATAACGGAAGAACTCTCCGTCATACTTTCCTGTGTGAAGTCTTGCTGAAAACCCTTTTGGTATTTTGCGAAGGCATACCTCGCATGTATGCTGCTTCCGGGTTTTTTTAATATCTGAATATTCATAGATTTCTGTCATCTTTTTCTTTCTCCTATGCTACAAGTTTACATCTTGTCAAAACAGTCTGCTTGATTCCGTCATATTCAGAATGAGCCTTGATGGTTCCGTTGATTTTGATTTTTTCACCTTCGTCAAGAACGTGAGCAAAACCGCTTGATGTATTCCACTTGAATTGATTTCCATCAGAATCTTCAAACAGATAAATGGACATCCAACCAAACTGTGTTTCGTAATGAAATGTTCTGAGAAAAGTAAGTTCAAGTTCTTTTACTTTTTCACCTACAGTTCCATAGTATTTGCTTTTTTCGTTTTCCTTTGCCTTTACACTTTCAATCATGTCTTGCCAGAAAAATGTTTTGTAACTTACAAAAACGTCAGATACATCTTTATCACAACTTTCTTCAGCTGATATTTCAATGCAGTTAATATTATTCTGAGGTGTTGTAAAAAGAAATACGTTTCCAAATATTCTCTTTGCTCCGATTTCACGCATCTTGTCTGCAAACTCTTTTTGAATATATCCAGGTTTTATGAAAGCCCATGTTTTTCCTTCTGAATTATAACCTTCTTTTTCAAAAAAGATTTTATTTAATTTTTCAGAGTTTCTTTTTCGTATTTCGATTTTTTTGTTCTGTCTTTTAATTCTGTCTTCGTCAAGTTTTTTTCTGTGTTCGTCAGTGTAGATTTTTATTTTGCACTCGTTATAGCCGGAACCACAGCAAGCAAAGCATCTGCCGAAATTAAGATACTCTCCAGTACCGCCGCATTTCCAACATGTGTGAGCCGCTTCATAATGTTTTGTTCCGGTTTTGTCTGTTGAAATAAGTTCCAGACCGAAAAAATATTTTGGGTCATTTTTTCTCGCTTCTTCAAACTCTTTTTCTGTGTATTCAAAAAGCATAACATTCTCCTTTGCGTTTTGATAATTTTATTATAAGGGTATATTTTGATTGTGTCAATGACATTTTCAAGTGAGATTGAAATTATTTTCTTTGTCGCACATTTGCGACAAAAAACTTGGAAAACTGGTTCGAAAATATTCATAGTTTTTTATGCAGTACTTAGGTAGTCATATAAGCCATTTTTCTTTTAGTTTTAGGTATCTGCTGTTTTTCTATGTGTATACATACAATACACATTACGTTTTTCTTAAAGAAAGAAAGAAACCGTTTTTATATCTGCGTACTTTGGTAGTTATATGGCAGGATTTTACGTGTAGATAATATTAACAGTTTTAAATTTCTGTTGTAGATAAAAAAAGAGAGGATGCTTTGTCCTCTCTTTTGCTTGATTCATTTTGGTGTTTTAGTATGCGTTCTCTGGAATCGGTGAATTGTCCTTGTCTTCAAACTCAACCGAATATCCAAGGTACCTCAATTCAGCAATCTTGTTGAACAGCCATTTAAGAATGTATGCGTTCTTTCTTGTTAGTATGGAGTTTACTCCGTACTGCTGTCTTCCGTCTGCTCTCAGAAGGACTTTTATACAGTCTTCTTCCAGAATGATTTTTGCCTGTTTCATGTTTGACTCCTTTGTGTTTATTTTATTCTTCTACTCTTACAAGTGTTGAGCAGTTGCAATTAAATTTACAGTACTCGTGTCTGTTGTCACAAATCTTGCAAGCTTCTACGTATTTTGTTTTATTACCAGACTCTTGTTTTTCAAGCTCCTTATTTCTTCTTGCAAGTTCTGTTACTAAAAAATATCTGCACTTCGAAGGTGGACAATGTTGTTCTCCGTAAATCTCACAATCCTTGTCTTCTTTGTTCCAGGTTCCGCAATGGGTAGAACATCTTGCTCGCTCTCTTCTCATTTCATCTGATAATTCTTGCATTGTCATTTTCTTTTATCTCCCTAATCTCCGTCATATTTTGTAAACTCTTTGGACAGTTCTTTTCTAAAAACATCTAAAGCACATTTCAATTCAATTCCATAACGGTTACAATCATCAATTAGGTTTTTAATTGCTTTCTTTGCGTTTCTTTTGCCTATCTGATTACATTGTTCCTTTGGTGTATGAATTTCTGCGATTGGCATAATGTCATACATTTCTTTATCCATTTTCTTTTATCTCCTAATTTAAGCCTAAAAGTTTTTCCTGTTTGTTTAATAAATGCTCAATTCTTTTTCGATTTTTTTCCAGTTCTGTTGCCACAGTAACGGTAAGTGTTTTTTTACGAAGTTCTTTCTGCTTCTTAAAAAGAGTATCTAACTCTTTTTCTGCTTTATTAAACTCTAAGTCATTTTTTACATCTTTGAGTTCTTTTTCTAAATCCTTATTCATAAACACAGGGTATCTGTTTTTAAGCCATTCAATAATCACTTCTTTACTGAAAGCTCCTAATATTTTCTCTACGCTTTTACTCATAATGTTTTATCCCTTTTTTTTATTAAACATTATATCCCTGTGCTTTACGGATCTTGTGTGTTACGCTGCCACGACTGTCTTCTGTTCGATGCATCAAACGGTCAATTACCCAACCATTGATGAATCCAAGTCCGTCAAGTTTTCTTTCAAGTACTCCGCCGTCAATATCATATAGGTCAAGGCTGTCATGATTGTCAGCGTAATTGATTACAAGTGTTCTGAGCTTGTTTTTCTGCTCTTCCATTTCATTGAGAATCTTTCCCAGTTCTTCACCGAATTTTGCTGTTTCTGTATCTACCATGTTTTTATCTCCTTTGATTAAAATCCGAACAGTTTTCTTGTTTCAGCTTCTGTCATGTGATAGCGTTTTTGGAAGCTGTCAATGACACAATGTTTTGAAACTGAATCTATATTTTCTTTTACAAAATCTACGTCATGATTGTATGCTTTTGTACGCTGTGCTTTGAAGGCTTTTACCTTGTTTTGATAAATTTTATAAGCCTTGTTTTTATCCTTTTCTGAACCGAGAACTCCACATCCGTTTTCGATTAGAAAGAATGTCGGATATTGAACAAGTTTGATTACATTGTTGTCGAATCTGATATCTGTTTTTTCAAGTAAGATTATCTGTTTCATGGCTGTCTCCTATTCTTTTTCCTTTTCGATTTCTACTTCGATTTCTTTTTTATTTTTGGTGTATTTCTTGTAACAGTCCGGGCCTACATACCACCAACCCATTTCGCCGGAGAATTCAAACACATCATCTTCGCTGTATTCTGTCCAGTAATCTCCGCCTTCAATAAGTCTAAGACTCTTTGCAGTTGAAACATCTTTAATAACTTTTCCACAGCATCCGCACAGTTGTGGTAGACCGCTTCCGGTCCAGTTGTCATAAGACCTTTCTTCATTCTCGTCTCTCTTTGGAGAAGAAACCTTTTCCCATTCTGCCCCAATAATTTTAATTGTTTTCATGGCAAACTCCTTGTTTAAGTTTACTTTATTGTAATGCATATTCTTGATTTTGTCAATGACTTTTTCAAGTCTGATTTGATTTTTTTTGTATCTGGTTCTCAAAAACTGATAAAAAGTTTTTGAGCTTCTTGTGCATTTGTGCAATAGTCTGGCCGGATATTAAACTCTGTGTTTGTAAAAATATTTAATTTGTTGTAATTTCGGTGGTCCTGCAGCAATCTTGTTTTTATTTTTTTTAAGTAATTTATTAATCTCCATGTCGAAAAAAAAGATCTCCCGGAAGATTTTTGAGCAGTATTTTTTATATAGCATCCGCATTGTATGTATTTTAATTTTTGCAGGGTAGAACCTGGCATTGTAGTTTTAGAAAAATATCAAATGTTGAAAATCAACTTTTGTGAGTTATGGACCTCGCTGTTTTTGTCGCACATTTGCGACAGAAAATGTTTATGAAAATATTTCTGTTGTCTGGAAATCAGACATTTTTTAAATTAAAAAAAATCTGAAAATTTAAAATATTTTTGAAATATAAAAAAATAAATTTTAAATATTTGATTATTTTATAATTCACCGCATTTGTTTTTTATGGATTTTCAAAATTATACAAACAGAACATTTTTTTTAATATCTTCTTCTTCAAAAAACTTTTTCATGAAGTTTTTTGAAGTGTCATACATTTTACAGCTTTTAGTTTACTAAGCCATATATCTTTGTTTTATAAAAATACCTAAAGGATATTTGAGTCTAATTGATTCCTAAAATTTTTGTCGCACATTTGCGACAAACCCGGACCAAGGAAATCTTCTCAGTAATTTATAATTTTCAAAT
>AUXO015808380.1_pt1 | contig 11719 bp, 6 predicted proteins | sample 768731 | NCBI WGS metagenome assembly AUXO01 (sample SAMN02715735, study PRJNA202380) | gut metagenome | biome: sheep rumen | host: Ovis aries | place: New Zealand: Palmerston North | reverse complement strand
ATGGCTAATATTATCTATAGCGACCAGTTCAGGGGCAACACCCAGCTGAACTGGGACTATGAGGATTTCCGCGCTATGGACCGCAAGTTCTTCCCCTGCGACCATCACATCTCCTTCACCACGCCTGACAAGGAGGTGAAGCTTGGCATGATGATCAACTACATCAAGCACGACGACGGATGGGACACCCGTACAGACGTGTCGTCCAGCTATCGTGAAGTGTCGGTTGACGAAATACTGCGCCGTTTCATGGCCCTGTAATCAAATAGGCACATGAACAGGTTTCTCGTCATTCTTTTACTGCTTGTCGGTTTTTGTCTGGCTCCTTGCGCACAGCAGCGTAAGAAGGCAGCCAAGAAACCGGCAGCTACTGCTGTGCAGCAGAAAAAGAAACCCGCCCGGCAGAAAAAGCCTGCCCAGCAGAAGAAACCCACGCAGAAGAAGAAAAAGAAGAAGACGCCTGCCGCCACACCCTCTAATCCGTCCATCAAGGGACTGCAGAACGAGCGCCAGCAGTTGCAACGCCAGATACGTGAGCAGGAGCAGCGTCTGAAGAAGAACGAGAAGGACGTCAAGGCCCGCTTGCAGAACCTCATGGTGCTTAACACCGAGATAGAAGACAAGAAGCGGAGCATAGAGGCCATGCGCCTGGACCTCTCCCACATCAATGACACCATTCAGCGGCTGAACCGCCAGCAGGAGTTGTTGCAGGCACAGCTCGAACAACATAAGCTGGAGTACGTCAAGTCGTTGCGCTACATGCACCGTAACCGTACCATGCAGAGCAAGCTCATGTTCATCTTCAGTGCCAAGACGTTCACGCAGATGTATCGCCGCATGCACTTCATGCGCCATTATGCGTCCTATCAGCGCAGCCAGGGCGAGGCCATCCTGCAGAAGAAGGAAGAGCTGACGCGCATTCAAAGCCTGCTGTTAGGCGTGAAGGACAAGAAAGACCAGCTGCTGAAGCGCGACATCACCACCCATCAGGAACTGGAGGCTTCGCAGACCGAGCAGCAGAAGGTGGTCAACTCGCTGAAGAAGGAGCACCAGAACATTGAGGCGCTCATTGCTGAACAGCGTAAGAAGGATGCAGCCCTGAATGCCCAGATTGACAAGCTCATTGCCGAAGAGGTGGCACGTGCCAAAGCCCGTGCCGAGGCTGAAGCCAAGCGCAAGGCCGAGGCAGAAGCCGCCAAGAAGCGCCGTGAGGAGCTGGCCCGCAAGAAGGCTGAGGCTGAGCGCATAGAGCGTGAGAACAAGCGGCGCATTGAGGAGGCACGTAAGAAGGAAGAACGCCTCAAGGCCGAGGCGCGTGCTGCTGAAAAGAAGAGGAAGGCCGAGGCCGACCGACTGGCCCGTGAGGCTGAGCGTGAGCGTCGTGAGGCTGAGCGCCGTGCTGCTGAGGAGCGCCGTGCTCACGAACGTGAGATGGCAGCCGCCAAGCGTGAGACGGAGTCCGTGGCCAACTACAACACGGCCGACCGCGCCATGAGCAGCAACTTTGAGAGCAACCGTGGCCGTTTCCCCATGCCCATCAGCGGCTCTTACCAGATAGTCAACAGCTTCGGACAATATAATGTGGAAGGCTTGCGCAACGTGCGGCTCGACAACAAGGGCATCAACCTCAAGGGACAGCCCGGGGCTGCCGTCAAGTGCATCTTTACGGGCGAGGTCAGCATGGTGTTCAATGCGGCCGGCATCACGGGCGTCATCGTACGTCATGGCAGCTATTTCTCCGTCTATGGAAACCTCGGCTCCGTCTCAGTAGCCCGTGGCCAGACGGTCAGCACGGGTCAGACCCTTGGCACGGTATGCGGAGACGGCATCCTTCAGTTTCAGCTTCGCAAAGGCAAGGCTCCCCTGAACCCCCTGCACTGGCTGCGGAGGTGATATGTTTTATTCAGGAGCAGTGAAGAAGTCTCTCTCTATACTTATTATAATAGTATCGGTGCTCACGGCCTGCATCGACCGACGGGAGTATGCCTCCATGCGTCAAGGACTGGACAGCCTGAACGAGCGTAACCGCAACGATAAGCCCTTCACCGCTGCTGACGTGCAGCCCTACATCGACTACTTCGACCGGCACGGCGAGCCAAACGACAAGATGCTTGCTTACTATATGATGGGGAGTGCCTACCGCGATGAAGGGAATGCCCCTATGGCATTGAATTATTTTCGTATTGCTACCGAACAAGCAGACACGACTTCTGACATCTGCGACTTTCGAACACTTAGCCGAATCTATGGGCAGATTGCAACTGTTTTTAATTTGCAACGAGCTCCAAGTATGGAGATTGAAGCAGAACGAAGGGCCGTGAATTTTGCTTGGAAAGCGAAAGATACCTTGGCTGCTATAACTTTCTATGAAAGTTTGTGTCTTCCATATCACATGTTGAACAAGATGGACTCTGCTTTATTTTATAGTCAGGAGTCTGCCAAATTATATCGCAGATTAGGTCATTATGAGAAGGCTGCAGGCACATTGGGAATGAACATTGATATTTATTTGCGCATGAAAGACTTTGATAAGGTCAAAAATGCGATGGATGAATATGAAGCAAAGAGTACATTCTTTGACGATGACGGAAACATAAGGCCCGGAGGTGAAATATTTTACTATTATAAAGGCTCTTATTATGAGGGAATTGGTCGTTTGGATTCTGCTGAAGTCTTTTATCGCCGGCTGCTACAGAGCAATTTTAATATAGATAATGAGGAAGCAGCCTATAAAGGGTTGCTGTCACTGTATCGGAAGATTGGAAATAATGATTCCATCGCAAAGTACTCAGAATTGTATTGTCAGATGAACGATTCTGCCAGCTTTGCTCATTCTGCCGATGAAATTACCCGCATGAATGCACTTTACAACTACGACGAAAGCATGAGGCGTGCTGCCCAGAATGAAGAAATGGCCATGAACTACAGAAACACTATCATAGCACTCCTTGTTCTTTTTCTAATAGCAAGTTATTTCATTTATCGTTTCGTGACATGGCAGAAAAAAGTCAAGAAACAACAACTAATAAAGGCAAATACCGAATATTCGTCCCTGCTGCTTCAATATAACAAGGTACAGCAGGAAGTAAATCTATTTAAGGAGGACCAAGACAGATTTAATGAAGAAAAGGAAAGAGAGATTCTCGAACTTAAGAATAAAGTGCTCTACTATCAGGAGATACCACAAATAGTCAATAACTGGACTATTGAGCAAGCAATGCTTAGTAACCCTATCATACAAGAATTGCATCATCTGGCAAGTAAAGCGGTAAAGCCTTCAAAGGCTCAGTGGAAAGACTTTAGGGAGTTCACAGAAAAGGAAATCCCCGATTTCATCGAAAAGCTCAACTCTAAAGAAGCTTCACTTACTTATCAGGAAGTACTGATTGGTCTGCTCATACGTTTACAATTTTCCCAAGGCGAACAGGCCTCATTGTTGGGTGTTTCAAAGCAACGTATTAATAATCTGAAGCGCAGCCTGAATAAAAAACTATTTGGTGAAGAGGGTGCTATAACACTGAATAACAGCATCATAAACCTTTAACATAATATTCAGTATACAAAGTATACTCGATTTGTTTGATGTGAAATTTATATTTTCATAATTTTGCAGAACTTTAATAAATATGCAAAATATGAAAAAGTTAGTTTACATTTTTTGTTTAATAGCAATGCCGCTTGTATGCTTTGCTTTTGATTACGTGGGCTATCCGATTTGCCTACAAGTTCATTACATTAATCCTTCTGGTACTATCAATCAGAAGCCTAAATCCCCTGCCGCTCCACCCACGGTTTATCTGGAGGACAACACGCTTACGTTCGTGGCTGACCATCCGGAGTATGTTCTATATATTAAAGATGAGGACGAAGAGGTGGTCTATTCTACGGTCGTTACTTCTGCTGAGACGGAGGTCACGCTCCCCTCTTACCTCTCCGGCACCTACGAGATTGAGCTCGTCATGGGCTACTGGCTGTTCACTGGGTGGATTGACTTGTAATCTTTACAGCTATGAATAAACTTTTTATAATTGTTTTTATGGCAGTAATGCCGGCAGTGTGCTTTGCTCAAAGCACACTGCACTTCACGTATGACGACGCTGGAAACAGGACAGAGCGTACCATTGTGGTTAGTTCACAGGCCCCAATGTTGGATGCTACAAGTGTAAACAATCTTTATGAAGACACTCAAATCAGAATCTCTAATAATGAGGCAAATGTGCTGAAGGTTGAAATCATGGGGCTTCAGGGCACAGCCCATCTTTCCGTTTACAATAGTTCCGGCCGTCAATACGTCACAACTGAAATTACTTCTACAGTGTCTGTAGTCAATATCAGCACTGTTCCTAAAGGGGTCTATGTGCTGAGCATAGACATTAACGGGGAAAAGAACACCTGGAAACTTATCAAGAAATAACATTAAAGAACGCTCTTATGAATAATAGAATACTGAATTTAGTTGCAACATGCTTGTTGTTAACCTTAAATCCGCTTTACTCCTTAGCACAGACGGAGAATGACTCGATTCCTGTGGCAGAGACAGACTCCATTGGGAAACAATCTTATGAAGAATATCTTGACTCTCTTTTTCACGCAACATACCCAGACTTGAGAGAGATACACACCGAGCAGGAGATAGAGTCAACCGGCGAGTCTGTAACCATCAGGGACGTTGGCAACTCGCATGTGCCATACTCAGTTTCTATTGATATGTCAAAGGCTGTCGGTGAAATACCCATAGAGTCAGGCACGACACCGACCGGTGCCAAAACCTATAATGTGCCTATTAATGCCTATCATGCTGACGGAATGTTTTCTCCACAGCTGTCCTTGGCCTACAACAGCCAGCAGGCAAACGGGGTCTTGGGAATAGGCTGGTCGGTAGGCGGTCTTCAGGCTATAACACGCGGAAACAAGTCTGTCTATTTCGACAACAGCGCATCAGGTATGAAGATGGACGAGACTGATGCCTTCTTCTTGAACGGGACGAGGCTTATCCTTCTCAGCTCCACATCGTCAGAGCGGCAGTACGAATCGGAGACGGGGCATATTAAGGTAACTGGCTATTTTTCAGGCCATGTACTGAAATACTTCAAGGCGTTCTTCCCCAACGGCTCCCAGGCAACCTTCGGCTTTAGCTGGAACACCAGTAACCAGTTTACCTATCCCGTCAGTGAACTGACAGACGGAAAGGGTAACACCATTAACTATGGCTATTCGTTCCTCTCCAACGTCTATTATATTAGTAGTGTAACATACGGTTATGGCTACTCCGTCTCTTTTGAGTATGGCACGGACCGGCCTGACGCCTTGCTTTGCTACCACAACGGTTCGGAACTGATAGAGAACCACCGCATACAAAGTGTAAAGTGCTATTCAGGAAATACGCTGCTGAATACTTACACGCTTTCCTACTCCATACAGAACAATGTCTCGGTTCTCACAGAAATCGGATACTCGGCCAACGGTTCTTCGCTAAACCCGCTCAGGTTCTACTACGGCTCTGACGCTCCTGACGGCTTCAACACTTCCTCCGGCCATTTCTCCGATGCTTATGATATCTCAGAAAGCAGTGAGGTGGTTGCCCTTAGGGGCCGCTTCGACTATGCTTCTGCCGACGACGGCATCATCTGCTACCCCAACTATAATCCGTACCACTATACTGTTTTTCCGGGTATTGGACAGTTTTATATTAATGACTATGACAATAGTAATGCCCATTCAACCATATACCTCTATTCCAATTTAAGAAACTCCTATGTCACCCCAATGTCAAATCTTTCCACTGGCACTGGATTTATACGCATGCTGTGTGCCGACCTCAGAGGCCAGCAGGAGGAGTATCCCATCAAGATCAACAACGTGGCAGAGGGTAACAACGATAAAGTCACTTTCACCGTATATAGGAAGAATGCTAATGGCAACATGGCCTACCACTATTCTCGCAGCTTCTCTTTACAGACGCTCCTCTCGAATAATAACGGAACAAAGAGTATACACCCAAAGTTCTATTATACGGGCGATTTCAACGGTGACGGAAAGGCAGAGGTGCTTGCCATGTCGACACACAATCCGTTCGGAGGAACCTCCAACCCTTCGCGGTGCTGCATCTTCGACCTGGAGAACAATGTCCTGAGGTTCAACGCCCCTATCCTTGAGTATGTTAAGTCGTTCACCGGTGTCGGAACGTCCGACATCCTCGAAGCCTTCGACTATGACGGCGACGGCAGGACCGACCTTTGCCACATCAGCCAAAGCGGTGTCAGGTTCTATTCCTTTAAAGACTGGGGCTCAGGGTGGACTTGTGAGCCCAACCCTAACACATACGCGGCCCTGACCAGTGACAACATCAATGACAGGCAACTCCTGTTCGGCGACTTCAACGGTGACGGACTGGTTGACATCCTCCTCACTCCATTCCTTTCCAACGACACCTTCACATGGACCTCCTGGTATATGTATTTTAACAGAGGGGACGGCAATTTCTCGCTTTCCTTCATCGACGGACCAACCTACACCGAGGGCATGAGCTATCTCGTACAGGACTTTGACAATGACGGAACATCAGACGTGATATGCAAGGACGGCACCGCGCTGAACTACTACCACATATGGAATGGCCATAGCATGGGTGCAACCGCCATGACGCTGCCCGAAGAGGAATCTTGCCTGGTGCCCGTCAGCATCAGTGCTTCAACCTCATCACACGTCCTCTTATGCTTCAAAGGAACCGACATAAGGAAAATCTCTTACAAGAAGAATTCACGCAACGAGCTGCTGGCAACGGGAATGGCCAACAGCCTGGGCGTAATTGAGCGGAACGCCTATGAAGTCATTACCTATAACCCGTCAACGGAAACCTACACCAGGAGTAGCGATGAGACGGATGTCTTCCCCTTCGTCAAACTCATGGAGCCTGTTACCGTACTGGCTGAAACGGAAACTTACAAGGCCAACACCAAAATCGACCGCAACGAATATATCTACACTGATGCCTATGCTCACCGGCAGGGCCTGGGCTTCTGCGGCTTTACCGAGATTGATGTCTTCAACTTCAAGGGGCAGCACACCACCACCACCTACGATCCCTTTCACTTCGGAAATGTCATCAGTGTGGAATCACCTGCCAGTACCGCTAACTACACCTACGCTACAACGGTACAGGGAAACCGGATAAGGCACAACAACCTGACTACTTCTGTTGAGACAGACCTGCTGAAAAACGTGACCTGGACCACAGCCTATACTTATAACAACTACGACTATCCCGCCACCGTATCCCGTTCCTCTACAGGGTATTCTGTTACAACCCAATATACATATAACCCACAGACTGACACAGAAGAGCGCTATCAGCTGGACATCATTGACGCGCAGTCGGAAACCACGAACAAGGGTACTACCTACCAGACCGTCAGCACAACCGTAACGGCACGCAATGAAGACTATCTGCCAACTGCCGTCACCAAGAAGGTTAACGGCATCACATCTGAACAGGTTGCCATGACCTACAACAGTCACGGCCAGGTTACTTCAAAGAGCACGACGAGATTCAATTCAACAGATGCGCTGACCGTTACCAATACCTATAATATCAGTCTGCAGCTCGCCTCCACAACCGATGCACTGGGCAATACTACCTCTTACACTTACGACACGTATGGTAATACCATTACAAGGACGGACAATACGGGTACTGCGACATTTACTTACGACAGCTTCGGACGGATGACTCAGGAACAGCTGCCTGACGGAACGGTCAACAATACATATTACGAATGGAGGACAACTCCGACGGATGCCTGCTATTGTATAAGCAGAATCAGTACGGCTTCGCCTACCGTGACCACCGTCTATGACGCGCAGAACCGTGAAATACGTTCCTCGGAGAAGCTCTATAATGGCTCCTTCGTCAATCACGACAAAAAGTATGATAAGTATGGACGGCTCTGGAGAGAGTCGCTGCCCTTCACCGGATCTGCCTTGGTGTGGAATACCTATTCGTACGACAGCTACGACCGCGTGACGCAGGCTGTCAAGGCCACCGGACAGACTGTAACCTATAGCTACAGCGGCAATGCAGTCACAGAGAACAACGGTCAGAATGCCGTCACCAGAAGCTACGACGCCATGGGCCGGCTTGTAGAGGTGGAGGACAATGCTGGAACTGTGGCCTATACGCTTCATGCTAACGGCAATCCACTATCCATTAATGCGCTCGGAAATACCGTTACTTTCAACTACGATATTTTTGGCAGGCGCACTGTGATGAACGACCCCAGCCACGGTACGACGACCTATCAGTATGATTCGTCAGGCAACACGTCGCAGATTACCGATGCCAACGGCAACGTTACCCAGATGACATACGATGCATACGGACGCATGCTGACAAAGGCGAATACTGAGTTTACCACGACCTACGCCTATAACGACACCTTCAACAAGTTGGCTTCTGCCACTTCTACTAATAATACGTCAAAGACCTTCACCTATGACTCATACGGACGCCTTGCTGTCAGCCGTGAGTATGCTGCCTCAACCGTCTGGTTCCAGCAGACCCACAGCTACGACAACACGGGAAAGCTGGCATCGACATCGTACGAATCAAACAATGGAGAACTGGGAACGGAGAGTTTCATCTACACCAACCAGAATCTCTCGGAAGTGCAGTGGCAGGACTCCACCATTTTCCGCATCACCGGCGTAGAGCATCACGGCCTGCCCTCAAGCGTCACCACAGGACCGCTCAACCGCATGTATGGCTACTCCGCCAGTGCACAGCCCACTTCAAGGGTCGTTGTTGCAGGACCTAACGTCCTACAGAACCAGATCTATTCTTACAGCACGACATCAGGCAACCTGACCATGCGCAGGAACAACCTGACCAACACCAGTGAGACATTCACCTACGACGCCTTGGACCGCCTGACCAGCTACGGCGGCATTAGCGTCACCTATGACGACTACGGCAACATCACCAGCAAGGGCGATGTGGGTACATACGGCTATAACCGTACCGACAAGCCCTTTGCCGTCACCGACGTCACACTTTCCAACGACAGCCTGTCCGCACTCAGCGACCAGACCGTTACGTATACGTCATTCAACCGTCCGAAGACCATTGAGGGCGACAACTACACTGCCACATTTACCTATAATGACAGCTATGAAAGGGTGAGGATGAATATTACCAACTCCTTAATAGGACCTATTATCGGGCCTATACATGGTGTCAGTTCCAGTTCTCCTGATGCGGAGGCGCAGTCTGTCATACAAGACGGGAACTGTATCTTGAGATACTATCTTGGAGGGAAATATGAATACGAAAGCGGACAAATAGCACAGACGGAACGACTCTATCTTAACGGAGACTATTATAGTGCTACTGCCGTGTTTGTAAAGACTAAGCACACAGGAATACATGGATTGTCAGACATTACAGAACCCTCTGACATAATGGTTAATGCCACAAAGATTAAGCCTATCAGTCTCGTTACAACCAGCCTCCGCTATATCGTCCGTGACCACTTGGGAAGCATTACGCATGTAATAAGGGAGGATGGCACGGTAATACAGGAACTCAGCTATGATGCATGGGGCCGCCTGCGCGACCCACAGACTCATGAGGTCTATGCTCCTGGCTCGGAACCCACACTGGTTCTCGGCCGTGGCTACTGTGGACATGAGCATATCAAGCTGTTCGGTCTCATCAACATGAATGCCCGGCTCTATGACCCCGTACTTGGCCGCTTCCTCTCCCCAGACCCCTACGTGCAGATGCCGGACTACTCGCAGAACTACAACCGCTACAGCTACTGCATGAACAATCCGCTAATGTATAATGATAAAACAGGGGAATACTTTGGACTTGATGACCTTATTGCTGGTGTTGTTGGAGGAATAATAAACCTTGGTGCCAATCTTTTGAGCGGAAGTATAGATGATGTATGGGAGGGCTTGGCCGCATTCGGAGCAGGTGCTGTTGCGGGCATAGGTGCATTATATCCTGAAGCGGGAGGCTGGTTATGGGGAGGTGCCGTTGTCGGAGCTACAAATTCTTGGATAGCTGGAGGTTCTATTGGAGATATGCTCTTGAATGCGACAATAGGTGCCATTTCTTCATTTGCAGGTGGATTAGCAGGACAATGGGCGGCTAAAAATGTAGGTGGCTTTATCATAAATAATCTTCAAATAGAGAGTCCTTTATTGGGAGGTGTGGTAGATGGAGCTGTTACAGGAGCAGCAAGTGGTTATGCCAGTGGTTCAGTAGCTGGACTTCTTTATACTGGTGATTTTTCCAAAGCACATAAAATGGGAATAAGCGGGTTAAGTACAGGTGGCATTACAGGTGGCATATCTGGTGGTTTTTCAGCATTAAGATATTGCCGTCAGAATAATATTAATCCACTAACTGGTAAACACGAATGTCCATACTATATGACAGAAAAAGAGTTTTTAAAAAGTTATAATCATAGTAATTCTAATAAACATCCAACCAACAAATTATTTGGGATTACTGATGATGCATTAAAACTACACATATTGGACTTAATCGAAGAGAACTCCTATTTGTTGCATCAAAATCAAAATACATTAAGAGTAGATATTAATAACATCCCAATGATTTTTAGGGTAAATGTGGATGGTTTAACAATAAGATCTTTTGATTTATTTCAATATAATGGTGGATATATCAGATCTGCAACTCCTGTTTATTATTTACCAAATCAATACTGGTGAATATTTGTTAAATAAAAGAAAATTCTTCGTAATATAAAAATTGATAAAGTAATTTTGTAAATTAAATTCAAAAGAAAAGACATGACGAAAGAAGGAATAATCACAGACCTGTTAGATGTGACAAAATATGCTGAAAGTGAGGAAATCTGCATACGGAACTGCATGGTTAATACTTTAATACTTGATTTTGCGTCCTTTGATTATCCCGTTATTATTGAGAATAGCGTTATTGGAACAATAGGATTAGATCATACTTGGTTCAACCGAGGGCTTACGCTAAAAAAATGTATTGTTAAAGAAAAGGTAGTGTATGATTCTGGTGAAAGCCATCAAACAACAACCATTAGTAACAATGTTTTTATGGAGGCTCTTGTGTTCTGGAATTGTGTTTTCTACGCTGATTTAAATATTCAAGAAAATATCTTTTGCAAGGGAACCTCTCTCCTTGACGGCTCTAATTATTTTGAGACCATATGCAAATGTAGGCATAATATTGGAGTAATGGACATGAGATCGGAATTAACAGAAGAGTTGGGCACAGCTAATACTGTTGGAACAATTGGGCTCGTTGAAATTGAATAAATCAAAAAAACGGTTTTATGACAATGAAAAGACAAATTCTATTTGCATCAATATTATTGCTGTTGTTATTGACTGGGTGCTCTCCGAGAGTGACGACAGACATAACGATGAGCTATCCGGCACGGAGCGTAGAGGAAGTGAAGGTCTATGACGTAGGCGACACGGTGCCCAACTCGGCGGTAACCATTGGCAAGGTGGCTGTGCTTGACCGTGGCTTCACGACAAATTGCGGCTACGACCGTATGCTGGGACTTGCCAAGGAACGCACGGCAGAGAACGGCGGCAACGGCCTTCTACTGACCGAGCACAAAAAGCCAGGCTTCTGGGGCAGCAGCTGTCATCAGCTGATGGGCATGATGTTTCTGATGAGTGACTCTATAGTGGATGCCAATAAGCC
>AUXO010474201.1_pt1 | contig 11720 bp, 19 predicted proteins | sample 768731 | NCBI WGS metagenome assembly AUXO01 (sample SAMN02715735, study PRJNA202380) | gut metagenome | biome: sheep rumen | host: Ovis aries | place: New Zealand: Palmerston North | reverse complement strand
TATAAGCTGACTCAAGGTGTCTTAAAGCCTGTTGAAGAGAAGTTGACTCAGCTTTCTTTAGAAAAGAATATTCCTTAGTCTTTTTCATAGGCTTAAGGTTATTAGCATATTTACTATAGCTAAAATATTCTACTGAGTCAGTATCTTTTGTAGATTCATATAAAGAAATAGAATCAGAGAGGGCATAGTTATATATGAATCTACAACAACCAAAGACATTTATTAAATAATTTTGTTGGTCTTTGGTTGGATAGATTCTGTATTTAAAAGCTTTATTCTTTGTTCCAGTAGCTTTTTTCTTACCCAAGAAACCATCTCCTTTGTCTGAATATATATTAAATTTAACATAATTTAAAGAAAAAAGCTACAAAAACTATTGTCTTGTAGCTAAAAAATTTAAGTCATAAAACGTATTCATCCCATACTTACGACAAATGTCGTTGAAGTAGAGGTTTTCTGCTAGGTTTTGATAAAAAAAGAAGGTATTAACACCTTCTTTTATTTATCAAACCCTTTTTTAAATTCATAAAGAACAACTTCTCCTTGTTCTCTAGTTTTATTTAAATCAATAACTCTTTGATTTCTAGACCCTCTAAATTCTAAAATCAAATCTTTTTCTGCTAAAATAAATGGTCCATCAACAAGAACATCAATTAAATTAAGCATAGGAATAGTATATTCTGTAAATGACTTACCGCCATCAACTAAGTCCTTATCATAAATATATCCAGTATATGCCCAAATATTTTTATCAGGATAAAGTTCTTTAACTCTCTTAATAAATGGATATAAAGCTTCTTGATTTTCCTTTTCAAAAGGGTCTCCACCAAGAAGTGTAAGTCCAACTACATATGGAGGCTTTAAACTCTCAATAATCTCATCCTCTACTTCTTTAGTAAATTCTTTACCATATTTAAAATTCCAAGTTTCTGGCTGAAAACAACCTTCACAGTGATTTCTGCATCCTGAGACAAAAAGAGTAGTTCTAACACCTACACCATTTGCTATATCAAAATATTTTATATTTCCGTAATACATACAAAACTCCTTTAAATCATATATATTTATAATATCATAAAAAATCATTAAATTGAAGTATTTTTATTATATAAAAAAACATATAATAAATTAACTAAATATTTTGTTGGAGGAAACATCTGGGAGTAACAAAAATAAAAAAGAAATAATAGGAGAAAGTAAATTATGGTAAAAAATAAGGTTATTTCTGTTGTTGCAATCGTTGCTATTTTTGTAATTTTTGGTTATGTAAGTTATATAACCACTGGTTCACTTCCAATGCTTTACAATTTTTAACAAAATAAAAAGAAGGCTTTTTAGCCTTCTTTTTTATTATTATAAACCTAAACCGTCATCATCTTTAATTGGTTTCTTAAAAGTATAATCATCAGATAATTCAGCATTTTTAACGCCTTCTTTAACTCCAGAAAAAATAACATCTTTTGTTTCTGCTTTAAGAACTCTTTCAAGTTCGCTTATATGTTCAGATAAAAATATTTTAAGTTCATCTGGAGTTTTAATTCTTTCTGGATTTTCAGGACTAAGTTTCCAAAGAAAATCTTTAACGTTTTTATCAGCCTTTAAAGTCTCAAAATCAGATTTGGTCTCTACATTCAATCCTTCAACTAATTTCTCAATTTCTTCAGAAACATTATCAAAATTAAGGCTTTTAGATTTCTTTAAACTTTCACTAACATCTTCAATTATGCCACCAGCGACATCTCTTACAAAATCAGCAATTTCAAGTTTATCAAGACTAGGAGCACTATTTAAAGTATAAAAACCATTAATATTTTCTGGCTCCATTCCAAAAGCTTCAAATAAACTGTTAAATGATTCAAGAGTTGAATTTAAACTATCTTTACAGAATAAAAGTTCTTCTTCAAAATTCTTAAATTCATTTACAAAATATTGTTGATGTTTTGGATTTTCAACAAAATATTTAATATTATCTGGGTTTGCAAAAATTTTAAAAGCAGTTATTGTTTTAAAATCACTCATTCTATCAATAACAGTCTTTTGTTCTTCTAAAGGAAGAACCTTCCTAGCAGTCTTAACCATTTTATCTTTTAGTGTGAAAAAATTATAATTAGATAAAGTAAGAGCTTGTTGACCAAAATTTCTTATCTGAGAAACAAATTCTTCTTCTGCAGCCTGAATATTTAGTTTATCAGCTTCTGTGGCATTAATTTCTGCCTTAATAATCTTAGATTGCAATTCTTTTAATTTTTCAATATAATTTTTAGAATCCATAATAAAAATTCTCCTTATTTCTTGTTTTTTTACATATTTCATGATATGCTCTAATTGAACAAGAAATAAATTTTATATAAAATTTTATAAAAAGAAAAGGTTTTTTTATGCAAGTTTATTTAAGAGGACAGCCAATACAAGACGTTGATAATATAGAAGATGGAGAAATTTTCATCGAAAACTACCAGAAGAAAGTTTATGATGAAAATAAATTTTTTATAGATAAATCCGAAGAATTAATAAAAGAAGTTCTATCTATAAGAGAAAAAAATTTTGGCGAATCATCAGAAGAATATAAAGAATATATTGCTAAGAATTATGAAAATCTATATGAAGAAATAGAAAATCTTGGAAAGAAATTCTTTAAAGAAAATTACATAGAAACAATTTTCCATAATTCAAAAGATTGTCTAATTGGTTATAAAATTAAGAAAGAAACAAGAATCGCATCAGTAACATTAGAAAACATTAGTTTAAGAGCCTGCACAAGGTTTGTATATAGAAAAGATTTCGAAATAAAGTAATAAAAAAAGAGATGCTTAAAAAACACCTCTTTTTTTATTGTTTCAATCTTTTGTTATCAAAACATTAATCCATTTTTGATTTTCGTCTATAGTAGATTTAGTTTCCCAAATCTCAAAATTTCTAATATCAAGATGACCTAAAATATCTATTAAGATTTCTTTATTATAATATCTAAAATATCTCCCATCAACAGTCTCTTCAAAAATACCATTTTTTACAGGCTTTAAAGAAATATAAAGATGACCTCCAAGATAAAGACTTCTGTATAATCTTGGAAGAATTTCTTTAAATTCATCTAAAGTCAAATGAAGCAAACTTGCATTGGCAAATATCCCAGAATAATAATTAAGAGCATAATTATATTTTCTAATATCTGCTTCCAAAATTCTAAGACCAGTTTCCTCATAAGCTTTCTTAATAAGTTCACAAGAAGAATCTATTGGAAGAATATTTTTATATCCAAGATTTTTCATATATAAAGAATCTCTTCCACTTCCACATCCAAGGTCTACAATAACGCCATCTTTAGGAATTCCAGATAAGAACTTGTTAAGATTATCTTTGTTTACAGAATTTATTGTTAAATTATAATAAGGATTTGCATTTTCATCATAAAAATTCATAAAAAACTCCTAAATAAGTTTATTTCCCTATAAATCTCATCTTTGGAACAGGTTCAACAAAAGCCTTCTTCAATGAAAGTTCTCTATAAGTGCTATTCAAACTATCTAAAGTTTCTTTTTTACATCTATCACAAAACCTACCAGATGAAATACTCTTTCCACATTTCATACAAGAAATCAATTCAAAAGAAGAATCAACAGAAAGCTCTTCTTTTCTAGCAAATTTGACTAGATTATTACGAGAAACATCAAACTCATCATTTAAATAATCAAAATCAATCTTTACATCATCTGTTTCTTTAAAATATCCATCTAAATTCTTTAAAAGTTTTTCCTTTTCAGCCTTACAAGAAGGACAAAAATTATCTCCAACTATATAATTATAAAGTCTTCCACATTTGTTACAAGCTTTTACTTCCATATATTCCTCCATAATAACACTTATTAATATTATAGCATATTTTTAATATGTTTCAAAGGTATAATAAGGCAAAATTAATGAATAATACTTAGATTTTAGTGTATTTTTATGATAGATAAGAAATAAGGAGAACTCTTTTTAATGAAAAAGACAAATAATAAGAAAACTTTAGATACTGTTATAAAAATCATTATGTATATAATTGTGATTGTGTTAAGCCTTATTGCTTTTAATATGTCGAACAACATTTCATCAAAAGCAGCTCCACAAGAGACAATGATTGAAGAATTTATAGTATAAAAAGCTCCTATCTTTTATTAAAAAATAAAAAGCATATTATATTGTATAAAGATAAATAATAGAGGTGTATTAAGATGCAAACTATAAAAAATTTAAAAAAGGAAATAGATTTCTGTTTAAATAACGAAACAGGTGCAAGTTTATATGTTGAAACACTAGTTGGAATAGCTGTTGTTTTATCAGTTGGTGCAGGATTATTCTTTCTTGCAAAAGCAATTATTTCTTGGGATGATAAATCAGCAGGCGTAGTAAATCAAATAGAACTTGCTGAACTTCCTATAGAAGAATAAAAAAGAGAGGTGTTTTACCTCTCTTTTTTAAATTTGTGTCTTGTTTATAATTCTTTCTGAAAGCCTTTTTACTTTGTAATTTCTAATCTTATAAATATCTTTATCAGAAATTTCATACATAATTTTAAGACTTTCTATAGCCATCAAAACTTCTTCACCTCTTTTTTGTAAAGAAGATGAGTTATTATTAATAATAGCTTCAAATATAGCATTTTGGAAACGGTTTAAAATCTGTAGGATTTGATAAATGCTATATTTATCTTTATAAAAACTTCTAATTTCTTTCTCAAATAAACAAGTAGAAGAATGAGTATTGATGTTTAATTTAGTACCATAAACATTATTTATAAAAAGCATTCCAAGATAAACATCAGCAATCTCTTCAGAAACAAATCTTTTATCACCTTTACCTCTAATCATCTTAGTAATAGCCTGCTGTAATTCTGCAATTTCTTCACAAGCAATACAGAGATTAGTAAGACCATTATCTCTAACATATTTAATAGCATTTATAGCTGTCTTATCTTCCCAGTTAATATAAGCAGAATTTACTGCTACTTCCGATTCATTTAAAATTTCATCTATTAATTCTAAAGTCATAAAAACTCCTTTTTGTTTAATATTAATATTTATATTCCTATTTTACAATACGAAAATATCAAAAATCAATAAAACAAAATTAACTTATTTTAAATTTTTGATATAAAAAATAGATTTAATCAAATTTTTAGCTTATAATATAAATGTAGATAATATTTAAGGAGGAACATTTATGGCAAATAAACAGGTAAAGACAATTAAGGAGGCGCACAAAGAATATCTTGATAAGATTTTGGAGCTGGATGTAGATATTAATAACGATAAAGAACTTAAGAACTTCTTTGAAACTATCACAGTTGCTCAAGCTGAAGACATTGGTATGAGAAACTTTGATAAAGATTTGTATCTATTCCCTGGATGTTTTCTTGATTTTCTTCCAAATGGACTTAAAGTTTATTCTATAATGGGAAGTGAAAAGATAGTTGGAACAGACTATATCGACAATGATACAAGATTTGGACTTCTTGCTTATGGAATAAAGATAAAGGGTCAAAAAGATGAATAAATGGAATAACTTTCCAGAAATTTCTCCGCCAGACATTCCAGAAACTGAAGATTTTGGAGTAGAATACGAAGTAAAATATAGGCTACCAAATGGAAAAATTGAAACAATAGAAACAGAATGGTTATGGGATAAAACTTGGAATATTATATATCCAGTTATAGCTTGGAGAAATTACAATCAAATAATTGAATTTAGAAAAAGATAAAATAAAACACTCTTAAAAGGACTTTTGCCTATTAAGAGTGTTTTATTTTAGTTTCTAACTTTTGAAATAAACTCATCAATTTCTTCCTCTATCTTCTTAGAAATTTCTGGAGTTTTCAAATCTTTGTATTCTTCATATGGAATAGGCTTAAATATTTTCATATAAATATCTAAAGTCTTTCCATTATATTTTTTCTCAAAAATATTTTCAGTATTATATAAAGCAATAGGTATAATAGTGCTTTTAGCTTTTAAAGGAATTTTAAACGAAGCAGCTTTAAACGCCAAAAGATTCTCTTCTGTAGTATTTCTAGTTCCCTCAGGAAAAATAAGATAATTTTGACCATTTTTTTGAAGCTCAATTATTTCTAAAATAGTCTTTAAATCATCTTTTGGATTTCTTTCTAAATACTTAGAACTTGTTCTTTCACTAATATCTTTAATTATAGGAGTAGAACTTAAAGAACTTTTCATAATATATGACAGTGGATGCTTAAATGTAAAAATCTTACTAATAATTACAGGGTCTACCATTCCTCTATGATTTGAAACAACAAAAAAATTAGAATCAATATCTGTTAAATTCTCAATTCCCTCAAGTTTTATATTAACTTTTAAACAATTGAGAAGTTCATTTACAAGCTTCATATAATAAGGATAAAATTCATCATCTGAAATATGTCTTATTCTCCATAAAATAAAAGGAATTCTAAAATTAAAATGAAAAATAGCTTTTATTAAATTCAAATTTTTATTAAACATTAGATTACTCCTAAATTCTTAATTTAAAACTAGATATATTATATCATAGTTAAGTATTATTTAAAGATTTAATAGATTTTATCTAGCCTTACAATCTTAAATAATCGTTTTCTTATAATAGAAACTAGAAAGAATATAATATAAATATAAATGTTTCTTAATAGGAGATAAAAATATGAACAAGAAATTAATGAATGATATAAAATTTTGCCTCAATAATGAAAATGGTGCAGCATATATAGAATGGATTGTTATCGTAGCTATTTCTTTATCTGTAGGAGTAGGTTTGTTTCTTTTTGGTAGACACGAAAACAATACTTTTAAGAGAGAAAAAAAGGTTATAGATGAAGGTATAGGTAAAGGCGCTAATATTGAAGATATGTTTAATTGGGGTTAAAAAAAGATAGAGAAAATTCTCTATCTTTTTTATTTTTAATCAAGACCAAGCTCTTTTAAAATTCTTTTATTGTTAAGTTCTTCAACATAAGACAAAACCATATAATCAAAAGCAGATTCATATACTTCTTCTTTTAAACTTTCATTTCCTTTTTCATTTAAATATTCCATAGCTTGAATACCTGATTCAAAGCCTAAAACATTACAAGATAAGTCAACATAATCTTCAAAAACCTCATCAGTTAAAGAAAGACCTTCTTTATCAGCAATTTCTTTTAAAATAACTTCACTCTTTAAATACTTAATAGCTGAATTTCTTAAATCTTCATCGCTATTAATACCCATATCACTTAAAATTTCTTCTCTTGAAACATTCTCTTCTAAAGCGTATTCATCTATAGAAACGTTAAATTCATCAATATATTTATCAACATCTTCTTTACTAGGTTCTGGAACAGTAGATTTCTTATATAAATCATCCATAATAGCATCTAAAATATCATCAATATTTTCATCAAGCTCTGTAAAGTCTATATTTTTATAATCTGATAAAACTATCAAATTATTATTTTCTACGTTTTTATTTCCACATCCAATAAGTATAAAAGAATATAAAACTGTGACAATAAATAATTTTAAAATTTTCCTTTTCATAAAAACTCCTTAAAAACAAATATATATTTATTTTACATACAAAAAAACATAAAAACAATAAAAAAAGAGCCATAAAAAGGCTCTTTTAATATTAGCATTAAGCTACATAATACTGAACAGAAGCACTGTCAAGAATCTGTTCAACTCTTTCTGCATCATCTGTTGGTACACTTACTCTGTTACAAGCATCGAACTCATACTCAACACCATCAGAATCAAGAAGATTCTCGATATCTGCAATATTATCAATATCTACTGTTTTAATTCTTATTGTTGTTCTATCCATTAGAAATTCCTCCTAAAAATAAACAAAATTTATATTTATATAATATGTTAAAATTAGGAGTTTATAAAAAATGTTTTAATCCAAAATAAGAATTTCTTTAAAATTTGAACAAGCAGAAGAAATACTTCCATCACCTTCTGTTGTTTTATAATTTATTTCTATAGAAGAAGTTCCAGGTCCCTCAATAATTGTAAGAAAAGTAACATTCTCCTTTACTTCTTCACTACCATCCATTCTAATCAAAACTTTCTTTGGATTAACAAAGTTAATATCGACTGCAGATTTAACACCAAACGACCTCATCATAATTTCAGAATATTTCTTAGACATATAAAAACCTCCATCTAAAATTTCTTTTATAAAATTATATCACAAAACAATAAATATTAAAAAGCCTAAAATTAAAAAGATTGTTTAGATTTATTTTTTTTTAGCAATTCCTACAAATATAGGAAAGTACTGTATTTTTGTTAATATCGACAAAATAGAAAGCATAAAATTATATTGACAATAGGTACATATGCACAAATTGTCAATACAAATAAAGGAGATTTTATGTTAAGTATCAAAAAAGGCGAAGATATGGATGAAAACTATTTGTCGAAATTGTATGAATTAGACAAAATAGCTTACGGAGGAAATTATGTAGGAGAGCTATTTAATATGACTAAAAGATGGAAACAAAATAAAAGTACTTTCATCGCTATTGAAGAAGATGGTAAACCTTTGGCATATATAAACATTCTCCCTTGCTCAAAGAAATTAGCAGATGAGGTAATTTTGTACTCAGATAAAATTATAGATGATGAAATAGGTGTAACTTTGTTTACAGATGAAGATTTTTTATATAAAAAAGAAGAAAATTATTTATATATTCTATCTGTTGTAAATTCTTTAAGTGAACATACATACAAATCAGAAGAAATTCACAAAAAGAATTCAAAACAAGAAAAAATATTAAAAGATAATGTATCCTTATATTTAATTAAAGGATATAAAGAATATATAAAAGAATTAAACGAGAAAGATTATAAAATAAGTAAAATTTTTGCAACAACAGTAACCAAAGGTGGCAGAAATTGGGCTAGAAAGATTGGTTTAGAAGAATATCGAACACTTTCAGATAAAAATATTGTTTATTTGAAAGAATACTAAAAAGGAGACTTCTTGAAAGTCTCTTTTTTTTGTTGTAGACTTTAAAATAAGACTTGATTTATTAGTAAATACTATAAAAAAAGAATATCTTATACAGATTGATTACAATTAAAAATATGCTTTTTTTGGAGGGCTTTATGAGCGATAATGAAAGAACTATATATAAATATAGAGATATATTTGATGTAAATACAGCTAATATGAAAGATAATGAAATTATAAAAGTTTTTAAGAAAGTTAAAAATTTTGAAATAAAATATGAGAACAACGAAAAACTTGAATTCAAATATATAACAAAAGAAATTTTCGATGAACTTGAAAATCCTACTGTTGTAGGAAAGATAAACATAGAAGAAAGGTCAAATTCAAAGAAAGAAAATATTGTTCTTTTTGAGACAGATGATATAGATTTTTCTTTTAAACTAGTAACAGACGAAGAATTTGCAAATGGAAAGACTCTTCTTGGTTATATAGAAGTAGAAGAAAATATTTTTGTAGAAGTTTATAAAAAGAAAGTTAAAGTACCTGAAAAAGACAAATATAAACCAATGGCTATAGCTTTAATGATTGTTTTAGCACTTGTAATAGTGTTTGCTATAAGAGCTCTAAACAAAACAGAAGAACCACCAGCAACACCAACATATTCACAACCACTTGAAATTGAAGAAGGAACTGATTGGGATGGAAAGATGCCTCAAAACGGAGAAAACTCTAAGGCAGAAACAGGTTCTATTGAAATTCCTGGATATGCAAATCTATTTATTTCAGAACAAGAACCAGACATCCAGTTAATCAACCCTTCAAATAACGATGTTTATTTTGTTTATAAAATTACAAATGGTGATGATGTTGTTTACGAAACAAAAGCAATTGAACCAGGAAAAACAGTTGATGTACCTCTTGGAACAATTTTAGGTTCTGGAGAATATCAATTATCATTTGAAATTTCTTGTTTTGATGTTGTAACACAAGCACCTTGTAATGGAGCTGTTCAGACAGTAAAACTTACAGTAAGATAATAAAAAAAAGAGGCTTTAAAAGCCTCTTTTTTTAATCAAAAATTTCTCCATCCATAATTTGTTGAAGAGTATATGTATTCGTATCTTCTCTAATAAGTCTATCAGTTTCTTTTTGAAAGTGAATTAATAAAACAACCAAAATCACAAAAAAAAGAAATAAACCAATATCAAATATTTTGTCAAACAAAGATTTGTCGTTCCTGTTTTCATCATTGTTCATAAAAATTTACCCCCTTGTAAGTCGCTCTGTATCTATTATAGCACAAATTAAAGAAATAAAAAAGAGAAGAACTCAAAGTTTCTTCTCTTTTTGTTATTATACAAGACCAATCTTACAGGTATATGTTAATGTTGTATTTGCAGGAATTGTTCTGTTCTGCCAAGAAGCTGCAATTGCAGAATCTCCAGAGCTATAACCTGATGAAGATTCCCAACAATGAGATGCATATCCTGAATATGCTCCAGCCCATACTTTATCCATATCAGTAACACCAGGAGTATTAAATGCATATAACTGGAATGTTACATTGCTTGTACCAACCATATACATACCTTGTGAATTAGAATAAATAGGAGCCTTATCATTTCCATTAACCTGAATATCAGCACAAAATGCAATTGATACAGTATGACTCTTAGTATCAGCATTATTAACAATAAAACTAATAACAGCGTTATTGTTATCATCTATATCAAATGTTCTAGTGATTGTAACTTTTCCACTTGTATAAACATTAGAAGCTGTATCACTAACAGAAATATCGCTTCCACCATCAAATTTATAGTGAATATGATAACCTGCGTTTGAATACGTACTTCCATAATTTCCTGCCTTAACATCAAAACAAGCTTGAGTAGCAGGTTTACTGTTTGTAACTACATAAGCTGCAGCTTCAGCGGTATGAGAACTATTTCTTGTACATACCTTATGAGCATAAATAGCACCAGTACAATTATTTCCGCTACTATTTGTATGAGAAGTTGGAATGCTGTCAAAATGCTTATTACAAGTCTTACAATAATAATAACCAACAGTATATGCGTGACCAAGAGCACTTTGATTCTTCTGTTCATATGTACCACAGTTATATACGCAATCTCTTCTCATTGTTCCAGATTGAGTACATACATCAAATGAAGATGTTGCATACCAGTCTCCATATCTATGAGAAAGCTGAGCAACCGTTGATTCGTTTATCTTAGATTTACACTTATCATATCTTACACAATGCTGAGATACTTTTCCAGGATTTTTACAAGTTGCCTGAACATCTACTGTTTGAATTGATTCATATTGATGTCCTAATGCACTTCCAACAGTATTATATTTACTTGTATCCTTCTCAGAACATCTAGAACATTTCTGATAATAAACCGCAGCTTCTGTACAAGTTGCACTTGATTTAAGACCATTATTTGTAGATGTTGTAGCTGTTTGCCAATTATGACCTAATGCAGCAACAGTTTTCTTTGTTCTAGAAACTTCAGCGTTACAAACGGAACAATAAATAACTTCATCATAAGAACCAGCAGTAGTACAAGTTGCATTAACAACATTTTCTTTTACAGCAGATTTATTAGTATGACCTGATACGTTTATATAATTATCTATATAAGTATCTCCGCAAACAGAGCAAGTATTTGTAGTATATCCTCTTGTTGTACAAGTAGGATTTGTAACTACCTTTTTATAAGTGTGTCCTTTTGCA